>ERZ795042.78-NODE-78-length-87907-cov-632.353549_pt1 | contig 87907 bp, 113 predicted proteins | sample MGYA00375126_ERZ795042 | MGnify/ENA primary metagenome ERZ795042 (study PRJEB30171, sample SAMN05518105) | compost metagenome | isolation source: Feedstock adapted compost from Newby Island compost facility, Milpitas, CA | place: USA:Newby Island compost facility...
AGCTGCCGGAAATCGAGGATCGAGTCCGTGCAGAGTGTGGGGAGTGAGCCTAGGCTCACGCAAGACCAAGCCTATGGAATAGGTCCGGTACGTGCCGACACGGCACATACCGCCTATACCCCGGCGCGGTCGGCGGCCGCGCCGGGGTATAGGCTCAGAACCTAGGAAAAGGAGACATCATGACTAGTCCCGACTTCCCCGTGGGCATGGACCCGGAAGCCGTACCGGTTACGTGCGCGCGCTGCCTCATGATCCCGGAATCCCACACTGCTGGATCATGGGGAGGACACTACATGCTGCCGTGGTGCACGCGCGGCCAGTACACCTACCAGTTCTACACCATCCCATGCATGAACGCCCGCGTCACCTTCTTCAACACGGGCCGTAACTTCGGCAAGTGCCTCGATTCCGGCGAAATCGTCCCGGACGACCTGCCCGGTTTCGTGCGCGCGACCATCTACACGTACTCGGCAGGGTGCGTGTGGCAGCACACCTACCCCGACACCTACCCAATCACCCGGATTCTCGACAACATGATCACCGCCTACCACAAGGCGGAAGCCGTGCACGGGATGGTGATTGTCTGATCCTTTAGTCCGGCGCGGTCGGCGGCCGCGCCGGGGTATGGGATCAGAACACCAACAAGGGGAAAAACCATGAGTAAAACACTCCCATCTCTGCTTGAAACCCTTTACGCACAAATGAGGGACGGCAAAATTACCAAGCAAGACGCAATCAAGGCAATAACGGACGAATTCAAAATCACCGAAACCGGGGCAAAACTGCTAATCGATCACGGGCCCCTAATCCCATCCTGGAAGGTCAACGAAAACCGCCCAATATAGTACGGTCTAAGCCACCTGCCCAAAAACACGGAAAAGGAAGAGAAAACAAAAAAGATGTTCACACACGACCAAGTCGTCAAGATCACCGAAGAACTTCAGCAGCTCACAAACGGCCAACTCGGCCGCTTCTACACAAGAAACGACCCACCTAAGGCATACGTCGATGGCACGTCCCAAGTCGCCTATTACGGTCCGGATTCCGCAGGTCAAGCAGCCTTTTACTACCTTGGGATGCTGCAGCGTGTGTATGAGCACCTAGGCATCTCTGAGGATGCCCGGCCTGATTGGGTGCGAGACTTCCTTCAGACTCCGCGTACCGCGCCCAAGTACAGCAAGGCCTACCGCGAAGGCATCGCCACCGCCGACTATTGGAAGGCGAACGCGTAACCGGACGGCTTTAGCCAGTGACGGGATTTCTCCCGCCACTGGTTATGGTCGGTCGGCTGAAACAGAAAGGACAAAAATGGGATTGCGGCCGCGACCGGGAAATAGAACAGCACATAGATTTGCGGCAAGCTTGTCACGCAAGCTCAGAAACGCCGGGTACCGGTTCAGTTACGCCGGAAGCAGACTAACCGAAGGAATCAAGATATCACAAGGAATACCCGTAGAAATTCACGCCACGATCACCTTCTGCTACGACTACTACACAGACTCCATTCGCAAGATCTTCGATTCAATGGTCGAAGATCTTAAAAGCATGGGATATTTCGTCCGGCCAAAAAGAAATGCGCTCTACTGGAACATATCCGTGTGGCGCATACCGGCAAAAATTGAGAACATCAATGAAGTTTTGCCGGAAATGTTCGCCGAACTGGAACAGCAAATCGCCAACGGCAGAAGCGAAGAAGAAGCATACAAGGACCTAGCAGGGCAGCTTGGGCTCACCGTTTTTCAAACCGGGATGCTGCAATCCTGTATCGAAGAACAGTAACCAAATCAAGCGTGCCAACCCCTCAACACTCTGGGCGCTTAACCCGGTACGGATATACGCCGTACCGGGTTATACACCCAGTGCACGCACCCAAGCACGCTAAAGGCAGACATGCTCATCAACTGCGATAACTGCCGCCAAAAGAACAACGGTAGCGCGTTTTTCCACCACGGGCATTACTACAACCGGCTCAAACCATTCATGGGATATCCCCTGTATCGAAATATTTGCGACAACAGCATCCTCACCACTTTCGGTACAGGGGATACCCCGAAGAACGCGCTCGATCTCGGGTCCATCAGCCGAATCAACCCCATTGAATGGGAAGCCGCAATCTCCTACGGCGAATGCGGCACAGTGTGGATTCAGAGATTCCCCCACACCTACCCGGTGCCGGACATTTTCGCTAAAATCGTCCGGATCTATGAAATGTACCGCACCATTGATGACGCATTCACGCGCATCATAACAGCCTACTCATGAGCTGATCAGCTTTAGTCGGCAGCGGGACTAGTCCCGCTGCCGGGTATGGTCGATCAGCAAAAATACAAAGGAGAAAAACCATGGCAAAAATGCCGCCCATTACCCCCAAAGATGCAGGCACGTGGGTAGACGAAGCCGTTCACGGACGATTTACTTGTCTTCAAATCCTGGAAATCGCATGGGATTACGGGTGGCGGCCGGGCGCGGGAACTGATCCCCGACCTGAGGCTGACCGGATCCACGAATACCACAACGTCATCAGCGCATTCCGCGAAGACAAAAGCGAACTTCCCAACGGGATCGACATCGACGAAGCCTTGCATGAATACCTTGATGAAGCAGAACAGCACATGAACAGTCTCGCTCCAAAAGGGTACGCCTTCACTTACACGCCAGAAGGTAGCTTCGTGCTGATGGAAGCCGAAACGGACTGCTTCTGATCCTTTAGTCCGGCGCGGCCGCCGACCGCGCCGGGGTATAGGCTCAGAACAAAACAAGGGGAAAAACCATGTGGTTAATCACCGAACTTGCCAACCATGGCATTATCCCCAGTGTGCACCACTGGAACAGGGCATACACTGATGGCAAGCCACTCATCATCAAAGGTCCATGGGAATGGCGCATCCACCCCGAGTACGGCACGCTCACTCATATGGCCAACTACTCGTGGCTGAGTCGCCGCTACCCGGATTTCGTGCGACCCACCATAACCACGGACGGAATTCGCACTCTTCAGATTCTTCCCCGCGCGTTTTCCCTGCCCCACCTTCGATCTGAGGCTGTAAACCTCACCAACACGCTGATTACCACGGCCAAAAACAATAAACTCATTAACCCAAATGAGCTTGAGCGAGTTATCGAACACCTTGCTATAGACGACTGGTATCAGCGTACCGGTCCCAAATTCCTCAACTCGGTAGCCAAACTCACCGGAATCAGATTTCCCGTCAGCAATCGAAGCTACCAAGTCTTTAAAGCCATTCTAGAAAAGTACAAGACATGGACTCTCTTCAAAGGGCTTACCATCACCTATCGTGGACTGCCCGACAAGCTAGAGTTTCAGCTGGATTTCGCCAAGCTTGCAATCGAGCGAGGGCTTGACTTCTCCGCAAACCGGGTTACTTCCCGGGGGCGCGAGATCTTGAGCAAGCTTACACCCTGAGCATTTAGCGCGGCGCGTTCATGAGAACGCGACGCGTTATATGCCCAAGAACAAGCAAAAAACCAAAATTTTCATAACTTCCCTGATATTAAATACCGGCCAAAACTACAAGGAGAGTACCCGATGCGAGAGATCACCGAACGATTCACCAAGGACGACGGCACCGTCATCACGGTGAGCGCCATCTTCGCGGGCGAGACCGCCACGCTGTACGAGCACACGCGGAACGGCAGGCGCTCGTTTTTCACAGGCTCCCCGGCTCAGATTGAGACGATTATGAAGCACTTCCGCGCCGACATGGAGCGCTACGGCTACCGTGCTGAGCGTGTCAGCTGACTACCCGGACCGGACCACATGCCCGGTTAGTTGACGCGCTCCCCTCCCTTCAAGGGGAGGGGAGGGGAGCACGTCAATGTCTCCAAGCGGCTCGATCAGCTCAAAAGCCAGTAGAGGGCGAATGGGTTCCTCCCGCCGGAACCGCGTTAGTGGGAAGATGCCGATTTTCGCCAAAGGAGAAGACATGGCCATCCACATACTGACCATGCGGATCATGGCGGACCCGAAAGTCAGCACCGAGCAAATCTGCGATGAAATCTACCGGGCCTGCGCGGATGTGCCGTTCGCCTTTGACATCACCAGCATCCAGGAAGAAGACCCCCACACAAACGGGTGAACACGCAGAGGTCCGTAACCACTATTCGATACATCAACCCATAGGAAGCCAAATGCCGAGATGCACTTACACCACACCTCACGCGACCATCCCGCTCGACTACATCGACGGTGATCTCCACGAGATCGCCCATGGGCATCGCTACGAAATGGCGGAACTCTGCCGCAAGTACCACATCCCCCAGCGCTACATCACTCCGTACATCAGCCAGTGGGGCTCCGGATTCGTCATCCAAAGCAATCAAAACTTCGATGACAACTATGTCACGTTGTTAACCACCGACGGCACGTGGATGAGACTCCCGCTGAAAGCTGGGGCTGCCCAGTACAAGACGTTGATGCGCCTCGACAAATACGAGCAGCTCATGCAGGCCATCGATGCGGACTACCCGCCGGGCAGCGTCACCGCCACCCTGTCAGCCACGCTCAAGCAAATTCTTGAGGTCTGGGCAAACGCAAAGGCGAACGGGTGTAACCACCTAGACCTGCGAGTCTTGGATGAAATCGTGGCCGCTCGTCTCAACCCGTTCGTGCAATCCTGGCTGAAACAGGACGCGGAGGAAATCTCCTACTCGGCTTAGGAAATCACGGTTCACGTGCATTCCCGGTTTCTGATCTTTTAATCCGGCGCGGTCGCCAACCGCGCCGGGGTATGAGATCAGAAACCTAGGTAAAAGAGAGAGATAAAGAAATGGCACGACCTGAGTCTCTTCAAAAACCAGTAGCAATAACCTACATGGAATCCCCAGCAAATGCGCTGCTAATCACCACCTGCTCGTACGGCAAAGACTACGCTGTAGGAATCGAAAACACCCAGCCCAACGGGGAATGGGGAAAATATGTCTGTATTGGAGTCTATGAAAGGCGCGCCATCGCACTTAACCGCCACAATCAGCTCGTAAACCAATACATCAAGAAAGGCTTCAGCGTCACCCGGCACGCCGTAGACAACACAACAGAAACCGGACCCCTAACCCGGTGCACCAAATGCTATTGGCTGTACGAGCGGGAAGGCATCCCCTACGGCATCCATGTCTACCGGAGAATCAGCGACCGCCACGGAGCAGAGTGGTATTACAGCATATGCATTGACGTGCACCTCACAACATTCAACACGGCAAAAATCATAGATCAAAGCCGCATTCTCGGCATCGTCCGCTCGACTCCCAGCGACTACCACGCAGACCTGTACGATCTGAACGTCAACGCGAACATACCAGTACGGTCAATGACCTTCTCAAAGACGCACTCTGAGATCACGAGCGACAACGTGTGCGAAGCGCTCGTCAGCACCTATCACTCGTACAAGGAAGAACTCAAAGATCACCACCGATGAAGTAGTGAGCATCACAAGTGATTTCATCGTGTGATCATCATCGGGGACGGGGCATCCCCCGAACCCGTCCCCGATCATGACCGCACGACGACAAGGAGATACGGTATGCGGATCAAGCACGAATCCTTCATCCGCGGCGATGAAAAGATCAGCCTAACCGCGCTGCTAAATGGTGCACATTCAACCCTCACAGTAAACCAGTGGGTACGTGAAATGATCACAAGCTCCGACGTTTGCACACACGCTGAGCAGGTGATCTCTGCACGGTTCAACGCTCGTGTCACTTGGCTGAAGAACCGTGGCTACAACCGCATCGGCGGATACGAAAAAACCATCCAGTAGCCGACCGGATCTAATCGGTAATGGGCTCAGTCCCATTACCGGTTATGTTCGATCGGAACAGGGAAGGCCATGGGAGAGAAAAGGATCACCCACAGCTCAATACTCGCGCTGATAATGACCCTGGAAAACATCCATCCCAAGCAGATCACAAACGAAATCATCCAGATCAACGGGGAAGAATACCACATCGCTCCAGAAGGCAGCGAAAACAACGTGTACGAAGTCGAAAACGGTTCCATGGCAGTCAAATGGAACCCCTGCGGTCGTCGCTGCAACGCGGACCAGCACTATTCCAAGATCGACCGCTACGCACCACACTGGTGCCCTGCCCTGATAATGAGCTGCCCTCATCTCACATTAGCGACAGGCGTTTTCCAAGATTGGCGCAAAGTCATTCAATGGTGCAATGGTGAGCAGCGCATTATCGCCACCATTTACCCGACCGTAGAAGAAGCAACCAACGTCTACAACAAACTGGTTGAGCAATTCACCACGCGTGAACTCTCGCAACCTGTGCTGTTTTAATCAGTTCCGGGCCCCACGCCCGGGGCTGGTTATGACGGCTCAGTGCGGGAGGCCGAAATGAGAAAGATACCAATTGAAGCAAAAATTCACCAAGCATTAACCGGGGTTCTCAACCTGATGGGATTAAAAGAACCCAAGGACGTTACAATCCGCAACGCCTACCTTTGCCGATACACCGGTAAGGGTTACATCACCGAGCACACAAAAACAACATGCCAGCCGCTTAACCCGATCGCTGCAGCGAAAATGAAAAGATACCGGGCGCTTTTCGAGCAGCGGTTGGAAGACCTAAAAGGCTACTCAGTTGAGGTAGTCCACGATCCGGAATCCAAGCGCCTACTGCGCATCATCGTAAGCAAGCGAAACTAGCAGAGAAAGGAAGAAAGCATGCTCGAAGAGATCTACCCGATCAGCATCACCTCGATCGAGGATGGTAAGAAGATCGCCCTCAAGGCACCCTTCCATCCCGACTGTGCCGACAACGCGAAGTCCATCGGCGGGCGATACAACCGAGACCGTGGATGGGTTTTCGACGCCCAAGACGAGGCTCGGGTTCGGCAGCTCGCTCGAGAAATCTGGGGAACCGACGGCAGCCACCCGGTCCCCACATTAACCGTGCTGGTAAACCTTGACGAGATCGACGCCGATATCAGGAGCCAGGAACTCTGGCTCTTCGGACGTAGGATCGCCTACCGTCCGCGGCGCGATGCAAAGGTCGTACTCGGTGCTGGCGTGATCATCGTCCACGGCGGGTTCCAGTATCGCGGGGGAAGCATGCGCTATCCGGAGCTCGCTCCGAAGGATGGCACCATCCTGGAGGTGCGGTATGTCCCGCACGAGCACAAGGATCTGAGGCTTCCCGGTATCACCGTCAAGGATGGCGAGATTCCAGACCAGCTCACCGGAGACGAGCTGATTGCAACTCTCCGGGACCTGGTATGCGACCTGTGGCAGGCAGCCAAGCACGGCCACCCTCTCCCAGAGGACATCACAGCGAGGATGCAGAGGGCAGGTATCACCCTCCCGGAGAATCACGACTAACCCTCCTGTCCGGCCGGGTGGGCAACCGTCCACCCGGCTCACCAAGACCTCCGGATTCCTCCCCGGCCTAAAGGCGGGGGAGGAATCCGGACTAAAGAATCAACCAGAAAGGAATCAGGCCGTGAAGCTAGAAGACGCTCTAACGGAAATCGGTATCCAGTACAAGGAGGTTATCACGCGCAATCTGCGCGTGAAGAATCCGCTTGTCTGGCTCATGTTCCGCGCCGCGGACGAGCTGTGGGTCCTTAAGGGCGTTGCCGCCGAGTACACCACCGTCTGGCACGACTACGACGTTCTGAGCCCAGAAGACCCTACGTTCACCGTAACCGCCGAGTCATCGGACGGCAGCAAGGTGCAGACCTTCCAGCCACACGAGCTTCCCGGGGACGTCAGGGAGTACATCAAGGACTGGCTGCGGGAGACCCGGCCTGTGCGGCTCGGGGAAACGCTGCGCGCGCCGATCAGAGAGCAGCTCAAGGCCGAGCGAGAAAAGATTATGCAGCTGGAGCGGGAGCGTGAGCATCTCGTGAACACGATCGCAAGGCTGCGCGGCATAATCCACACACTTGAGGCGGAAAACAACAGCCTCAAGAGGCAGCTTCCCGCGGCCGAGGTCGCCTGACCAGCGGGAATGGGTGACCTGGTACATGGAGATTATGCATCTACTCAATCGGCTGGACCTCTACTGGCGCGTCCACTGGGCAGACTGCCCCGAATTCTCAGCCGACACCGCATACTCGGCCCCCTGGGGAGCCGAGCGGTGCGAAGATGATCCCTCCCGCTACCGGTGCGTCGCCTGCGACGGCACCGGGATGGACTACACCGATCCCATATGCGGCACTTGCCGGGGGAGTGGCTGCGCTGACTGCGACCGCACAGGTGTGAGCGCCACCTGTGTCTCATGCACGGGTGAGGGATCAATCGAGTGCGATCCCGGGTACTCGGCATGCACCTCCGCTGAGGATCTGCGCTCCTATTTTCAGGGTCGGGAGCCAGACCCCGGCGAGCAGGTCCTCATCTTTGAGGGAGAGCTGGCCGGTTACGGCCTAGAAGGGGAGCCTCTGGTCATCCCCACTCGGACGGTCGCCCGCACCACCTGGGGCGAGCTGACCCGTCTCCTCGAGGAGATGGCGGCGTGACTGTCTCGGGAATCATCTTCTAGGTCAGCCAGCCGGACGCACGTCGCCGGACGTGCGTCTCCTAGCCGACCTAGGAGGATCTCAGTAGAAATACATGGCTATGTTGCAAGAATCCTCCTTGATGTTCGTTCAACTATCGCCAGATGAGAGGACGAATTTGATCTCGGCGGTATCGTTGACGAAATTCGGCGGCGCTTTGGAGGCACAGTCGATATAAATGAACTTTCCGGCGTGAACGCCGGGGAGGACGCCAACCCACGTCAAACAAAAAGAGGTAGGCCCCGATGGAAGACATGATCCTGAACAGCAACACGATGCCGGGCATCGTTCTTCGCGATTTCTCCATTGACGATCTCCCCCGCAACGCTCGCGACCTGGTGAACCTGGCCGAAAGGGTCGCCTGGAACGTCATCGGCGAGCGGTTCGCGGACATGGACGGAGCCCCCTTCTTCACCCTCCAGTTCTGGCGGCCCATGCCGATCTGGCATGTCATCGCCACCTGGCACAGTCGGCCAACCGGCGGCCGCGGATACCGACTGACCACGCCGGTCTACAGGCACATCGCACCGGACGGCATTGGCTCCCACTACTGGCGCTATGCGCCGTCCCTGCGGTTCATCCGCCAGCTCATGCTCGACAACCCCGTCCGGCCGCTGTCCGGGGAGGGCAACACGGCCTAACCGGTAGTTGGGCGGCGAGCCCCAGTCTTCAGGACGGGGAGGACGTCAAGGCCCAAATGGCGCAAATCGAGGACGAGGTCCTGACCAAGTCCGAGTGATCTTGGCCGGGTGCGGACCCTGGAAATCCGGTCCGCACCCGGTCATGGCCACTCGGCCAAATCCACCACACCGGATCATGCGATCCCCTGAAAAATCAGGCATCAGAAAGGAGGAAGAGCAACGTGGTTGCACGGAAAAAAACCGTATGGGTAAACCCGCGTCTCTTCGAGAATGCGAAAAAGAATCTACCAAATGGTATCACCCTATCCACCGCGGTCGAGCTAATACTGAACGCCCAGCGTGAAGGCAAAATCACATCAACTGACCCGGGCAAGATCAAAGAGCGATCTCAAGTCACCTCTATCTACCTGCACAACCCGGATAACCATAAAGTGTGCGCATCCCAAATAGCGAAAATCATTCACAGCATCGGTAGCGGTCTACTGGGAGTACGCCTTGAAGTCGAGAACTGCAAGAAGAATTGATAGGTTAATCAGGGTAGCCAGAAGCACAAACAACCCGTACGAAAAGGAACTCTACGAGAAAGTCGCCACACTGCTGGCGAAAAAGGTTGGCATGCCGCCCAGCCCCGATGACATCATATGGACCACACTCCCCATGCAGAATGACGCACACCTTGAGCAAAAGTGCGACGCCATCAATTCGGTGATCGAAGCCGTGGGTTGCATCGGGGTACTAGAACGGTCAGATAACCAGCCCACCGTGCACATTGTCGGCATTCGATCCTCGGTTGAACTCCTAGAATCACTCCTTCCCACCGTGCTGGGAACCATGGAATCCATGCTCGCGATAGCCATCACCGCCTTCGCGAGCGAACTCGCCACCTTAGATGAAAAGTCTTTCGTACAGGAGATGGATATGTTCGCGCGATCATACCGTCATGGAATCGGGAAGGCGATAGCGGACTGTGTGCGAACACCGATTCCAGACGACAAGCGCAAACAGATTGAGCAAGAGTTCGCAAACCGGTTCCCATGCACGGAAGTGATCGAATATGATCTCGACGCCAGAGAATTTAACGCCGGTTACCATGCGGGGAAGGAAGCATGGAGGCGAAAAATCCCTGTTACCCGACGCGAGATCGAAGGCTGATCTGATTGCTGCATAGCCATCTCGGGGTACGCCACCATTCCCGAGGTGGCACTGGAGCAATCAGCTCACAAAATCAGCGAAAAAAGGAAGACAATGGTGCAGGATCATCTCGCCCTGGCCCTAGCGGCCGCCGTTCCCCTGGAAATCGCCCGCCTGCGGGCACTACCCGATGAGGAGCGCGCCCGGGAGATCAAAGCCCGCACCGGTCAGGCCGTGGCCATGCTGCTCGGCGAGCACGGTGATGATCTCCTGTTCGGTGGGAAGCACTGCGCTGAGGCGTTCGCCGCCTTGGCCACCGGTCTCGCGTGCCTCGCGTGGCAACCAGGAGGTGTTACCGTCTTTGGTCGGCATTTCTGCGCTGATCACAACCAGTGTCGGGCCGCCGGGCTGCGGGAGGTGACGTGATGCCGCGCGAGATCACGCTCGCCGCCGCACTGGGCGTCTACGCGCTCGGGGTTATCATCGTTGCCCCGCTGTTCCGGGTGTCCAAGGAAGAGGCTGAGTCGGCGGCCCGCCGGGCGTCCATCGTCATGCCGCTTTGGGCTGAGCCGCTATTGCCTGCCCTAGCCGAAATAGCCCGGATCGCCTACCCGCTGGTCCACGGTCTGCTGTGGCCAGTGCTGCTCGTGCGGGACACCGTGCACAGGATCAGAAGGGTTTAAACCACCATACAGAAACCCCTCACCGACCGGTGAGGGGTTTCTTATTCTTTGCTATCCGCCACACGCACTTAGTTAAGCTATAGGCAGGATCCAGGAAGATAGCTATACTAAAGTTAGAAGGATCGCCCAGGAGGTCGCGGGGAAGACGCCTGGTCTGCTGCCAGACCCTTCCGGAATAGCCGGTTGAAGCGCCCCGGATCTCTTGGGATCCGATGAGTGATATCGGGTACCACCGTACGTGATCCGAAACGCAAGGGGAGCGGGTTATCTCGCTCCCCTTCTTTTTTGATATAAGCCTGATTCCATGCCTCCCCTTAACCGGAGTAGTTGCTACTGCTCTACGAGTTCAGCATCAACGATACCGAGCTGCGCAGCAACATCTTCCATCTTCACCGGGGCTTCCAAAGCCCTAGCCGCTTGGCTTGCTTCCTTTCCAAAGATCCGGCCGATTAGACCCATTTGTGAGTGCTGTGTGGCTTGAGCTCGCACGGTCAGCGTGAAACCTTCCCGGTCCATATCCTCCTTGATCTTCAGCATCCGCTGAAGCCTGTCGATCTCCCGGCTCAAGTTCGCATCCAAATAGCCACCATTACATTCCTCGGCGAAACGGGCCAAAAGTATCCTTTGAGTCTGTATTTCGATCAAAATCTCCTGGATTCGTGCGAGCTGATCACGGGTTCTTGCTTCTACCGGGAGCTCAAAAGCACACTCTGTATCCGGCTGATACTGGGGGCACTTATCAGCCAAGAAGCAACCGTCACAAGATCGGATAGGCTGATCATCGATGTCCAAAAGCCGGATGGTCTTAGTGACCTCTCCCGAATCCGTAAGCTCCCTCACACGCTTCTCTGCGATCCGTACACCAGGCAGCGGACGACGGCCATCACGACGATTCGACGGCTTTCTAGAACCTCCCAGACGCTTGCCGGAATTTCCCGATTCAACAGGTTCAATATCAAGTCGATTCGGGGTGAGTTCCGCATTTTCCGCGCCATGCCAATTTTCTGAAGTAGTTACTACTTCTGATCGACGCTCATTCGCAAACTCCATAAACCTCTGCCAACTCCAAATCGAAAGCCTCAAACACTCCGTGACATCATCCGATTCAATGAGATCCGGATCGAACCCAGCATCAAGGAACTGCGTCCGATGCCGCCTACGAGCCTGCTCCTTATACCGGCGCGGGTAACGCTTCAGCTCATTCCCAGTCCACACAATCGTGTCCCCATACTGGGCAGGAGACAACCAGCTCGTACTCAAAACCGAATCCCATGGGATCTCCATGATCGCATCCATCTGCGTCATGGCCACCCCATGCAAACGCACACCCTGCCGGACCAGCGACATCAACAACGGAGTCAGATCCCGGTTCGACGCCACCACCTGTGGCACACCAACACGGCCGTACACAGTGGCGAGCTCAACCAGAACCTCAACCCCATCATCCTCATGCCAAATAGGCAGAAACTTGTCCCCGGAAAGCTCGTGAAGCCGATCCCTAAGCTGCTGGCGCATCTCAGGCTCAAACACCCTGGCATCCAGCTCCGTGACCGTATGAACACGGTCAACATTCGCCTCCACGAACTTCAAATATGAATCCATAAGAGCAGGCACATCATACTTATCCGGGTTCTTGTTAATCGAATGCCCACCCGATTCAACGAAAATGTGAACATCTTCCGGAAACTTTTCAGCAAGCTTCCATCGTTCCGGATAATTTGTGCGCCTGCTCAATCCCACAAACGACAACGCCATATGGCGTACACCATTTTCATACAACAGTTTCCGCCATCCGGGAATCTCAGCCCCGGCATAAAACAACGTCGTCACGGATTCTTCCTCGTACTTACACGTATATACGAATTTCTCACAGTACCCGTACGCTGCGCAGAAGAAGAGGAAGAAGATTTTTGCGGCTGCTGACCAATAACCCCCTGGGCGAACTGCGCTGCCCGCCTAGCCAGCGAAGCCAGCCCAGCAACACGCATAGGACGCCGCCTCGGCTGCCCCTGAGCCTGGGACGATGGCTGCGTCTGCGGGGGGGCAGAAACAGCCGGAAAATTGGCCTGAGGAACGGAAACCGATACCCTGGGGGCGCGAATAAGATGCGGATACTTCTGCTGGTAGGCGATAATCGTATCCAGGCGAGCCTCAGTACGACGCTTCGTAGTCTCACCAGCCCACTTCGCGCGAAGCTCCAAATCCTTCGCCAGATGATCCCGGGCCTGCTCCCGGCGCATCCCCTCAAACTTCAACCGCTGCTGCAACCGATCAGCATCGTGCCTCATACGCTGCTTATGCTTCGTCTCAGCAGCGCGAAGCTGATGCTGGTGGGCCATGCGCATAATTCGCGCCCTCGTCTTAGCCTGAAGATCAGCCCGGAACTCGTACTCGCTTCGCTTCAAATCCGAAAGACGCTGAGCTTGTGAAAACGACACATCAGCAGCATCTCGCCGATCCTGCCGACGCCGCTCATACTCGGCTTCACGGCGCTGATGGTAAAACTGCTCACCAAGCTGCTTCTTCCTCAACCAGCGCCTATCGTCATACTGGCTCTTAGCAATATGCTCAAGAACACGGCCGAAACGGCCACCGCCACCACGACCGGACGAACCCTCGGAAGCAAGAATCCTAGCGGCGGCCCCAAAATTAATAGCCATCGATTTCCTCTCTCAGGAGGCGTCGTCTCCGCAACCTATCCTCTTCTATTCTCTTAGTAAGCTCACCCCAATTAGGAACCCGTGTGACCTGCCCAAAATGCTTAGGATGCACAAACACCAGCACCGGAACACCCATGTCATACAAATCGTGAACCAAATCCGTCTCCGGAACAACAACCAAATCAACCACCTGTGAAGCTCGAATCATTCTAATCTGCGTCAACCGATCATCATAACGATTAAAATCAATCGCCAGATGCTTATCAAAACCCTCCCGGAAAAGCCACTTATCCAAAAGATCCTTCTTCTGCCGATCAGCTATCAGCGTGATCCGGTACACGGTTGCGAGAGCCTGATAAAGCTCACGACCTAGCTCATCAGGCTGACCTGTGACAACATCACGAAGAACCCCATCAACGACAACAAGCGCATGCCGCATCACGTTCTCCTGATCAATGCCGCAATTTTGGAACGATCCGGATCAGGAAGCTCACGACGGTAAAGTGCCCGCTCCGACTCACTAATAGCCCGTTTACGCATGGACACAATCGCCCTCAGAGCGTCCACAACACCGCTCTTCTTATGCGCCTGCCAGCGATAATTCGCCCAATCCCCATAACCGCCACCGAGTTCAGAAAACGCGGCACTACGACCACCGTGGATCATGTCCCACAACGCCTGTGCCTCATCGGCTGCGTGCTCGGCAGCCACCATGGCATTAACCCAGCGTGGGCTACCCGGCCTCTCAGTATCCGCCCGGTGGCGTGCCTCATTGAACCTGTCCACGATCTGACGCGCGTACGCGACATCCCGGGCAACTTGATCAGACCACGATTGAGGGTAGGTGCGAGCTCGCGGAGCTGGCGGCCGGACAACCCACATATCCCTGTCCACGTCATACGCCGCGTACGGCCGAATCAGCCGGATATCCGTGGCGGCCGGATTAGCGTACACGGTGAGCTCGTAAACACCCTGGCCGATTACGGTCCTCGCAGTGAGCGGCCACAGCTCAGTCCGCATCTTCTGGTTGAGAACACTAGCCAGCTCAGAATTGGTTAGCCCCGAATACCTAGGGTTGTGCTCGCGCAGAGTAGTCCAATCCACGGAGAGCTGACAGTCCAGATCCCGCTCACCACGGCCAGCAGCCCACTGGTAGGAGATCCCGCTACCTGTCAGGTAGATGCGGCACCACTCTGTGGCACCAGCCCAGTGCTGCGACAGGTAACCATGGACGATGCTAATGATGAGCGCGCGAACCTCTGGGCGCAAACGATCCCCATTAAACAGGTTTGGATCCAAATGAGTGCTTGGTGGCGAAAAATACCCGGATTCACCTTCGACGATGGTGATGTCCTTATCACCCATCGCCCGGCGAAGATAATAGAGACTGCTTGACATACATTAAGGATACCTTTCGGGAATATATCGGTCAGAACTGAAAATCGTGACCGAAATTCTAAGGGTATTGACAGCGCCACACCAGAGGTGTTTAACATAGGGGCGTCCACGAAAGGTCGCCAACAAGGAGGCAGCAATGAGCGACCTGTACGAGATCCCCCTGGATGGGGTGAAGTTCCGCCGCGTGTGTGGCGGAAACCAGCAGGAAGAGGAGATGGAGAGCTGCGTCGAGCTCGCCGAAATCCGAGAGGGTATCTACGCGGTGCGGGACTCCAAGAACCCGAGTGCGGGTACTCTGCGGTTTACTCGTGCCGAGCTCGAAGCGTTTGCTAAGCTCTTCTAAGAAGAGCACCCGATGACCCCGCCACCCCGTATTGGCGGGGTCATTTTTTGAAAAGGTGACCATTATGCATTATCACACATACCATTGGATCGGGCAGGTATCGGAAATGCGGGACCGATATCGGCGGCCAACACCACCGCCACACGATCCCGGCATATTCCTCTACTCCAAAGTTCCACCCCTAGTTTTGGGTGATTGGCTGCTCCGGCCAATAGACCAGATCAAAGCAACATACACTGAACCAGAAGACGTCCTCGCCTGGCTTGAAAAGCACTACCTGGATATGCCGTCACTTCTTCATCCGGACCGAGTAGGATTGGAAGAGCGGCTGCAAGCGGCTGAAGAGGACATCCGCCAAGGCAAAGACGTGGACTGGTCTTTCTGGCTCAAAGGCCAGGGATGGGTGACCATAGCCGCCATCGCCTGCCCTAACAAGATCGTCAGGCACCCCTGCCCACTAGGGAATTGACGTGCTCCCCGGCCTTCAGGCCGGGGATTCAGCCTGTGCCGCGCGTGCAGGGAAGGGTCCTTCCGCATCTACCTGAAGGATGGTAAGGGTCCCCGGGATGTGGTGGACAACCCACGCCACCTGAGCGCGGCCATGCGGAAGCTCAGGCGAGCCCAGCGCGCCCTGTCCAGAACCCAGCCTGGCAGCAGGCGGCGCGAGCGCGCCCAGCGGAGGGTGGCCCGTTTGCACGCCCTCGTTGCCCAACGGCGCGCCACCTGGCTGCACCACATTTCCAAGCGCTTGACCACGAGCTTCGGCACAATTGTTATCGAAGACCTGGATGTTGTTAACATGACCAGGTCGGCGCGCGGTACGCGTGAAAACCCTGGGCGGAACGTCCGCGCCAAGGCTGGGCTCAATCGAAACTGTACCGGGGCTGAAGGCCCGTTTGATTGGAAGGATCGGTCATGACCGAATTCAAGGCAGGAGATCTCGTTCGGACCGCTGGTTACTCGATCTCTGGAAAGATCCGGTCGATCTTCCGGCTCCGGGGGATCTGGTTCGCGGACGTGGACACGGGCGAGATGTACAACCGGCGAATCCCCCTCGATCAGCTCCTCCTGATTGAGCATTGTGATTACTCGGAATGGATCAGGAACATATCGGGCGAGGTCGTCAAGGCAGTGCCCTGCCGGAACCGGCCGGAGATCCGGCTGAACGGTGGCTACTGGCTTTGCGGGACGTGCTATCGCAACAGAAGGAAGGTCAAGAGTGACCAAGGCGAGGAAAGCGAGGAAGCATGAAGCCTGATTGGATCAAGGACACGGAACTGTGCGAGACGTCTCAGGAAGGGTCCGCCCCACGCGTGCAGGGAAGGGTCGGCATGAAAAACCCCACCGGATGACCGGTGGGGTCCGCCCCACGCCCCGCACGCGTAGAGGGGTCCGGAAACCCCGCCGGTAGGCGGGGTTTCCAGATTCTCTACTCAATATCAGGTAGAGGTTCACTCAGCCTACGAGCCTCCTCAACCAGCTTCTCAGCTTTCGCGGTGGCCTCCGGAATCATTTGATCCAGCAACCAACGGGCCAGCTTTCGAAGCCCGTCCGCCACACCACGCTGATAAGCGGCCTCAGTATCAGCTTTCACCTTAGGCGTCATCGCGGCCTGTTCCAGGTCGCTCCGATACCTATCGCGCTCCTCAGCCAGGTCGCGAATGGTCTGATTCGCCTCATTGAGCGAACGGCTGAAATCAGCCTGCAACCGCTTGTACTTAGCCCGCGAAACAAAAGAGATTCGATCCCAAAACGTGATCTCAACTTCGGGCTCAGAGGCACCCGGATTGAAATTGAGCCGTCCCAGCTGACGAATCTGATGCGACATCCAAACTCCCAGCTACGAATAGTAACTCACTTGTAATCGTAATACCCCTGCGCAGCCCTCTTCCGTTGTACCACTATCTGATGATAAGGGCAAAAATCGCACAGATAACGCCTCATGTAAGCGGGGCGAGGCGCAAGACCAGCCTCCTTTCGCAGCTCCTTCGTAGGCGGGAGCAGCAACTTCTTATCACTCTGGTATTCGTCACAATTCTCAGTCCGATTATGCCTGCGACGCCAACACGCCATGGCATCTTCGGCAAAAGTGTTCCTTGCATTGTAAAACTCAGTGCCAAGACCGGGCGAACCGCCTTCCCGGATCACCTCCATAGCCTTGGCAATAATCGCATCCCGATGCTGCTCCCACTCCTTCTTTGAAACAACGGCCACCCCGTTGAACGGGCTCACATGGCGAAGACCCGACGGAAACGTGTGCTTCTCGGCAAGAAGATACTCGAGAAGAACGTCATGCTCCGGGGGACCCTCATAGTAGGGGAGCTCGTCAACCGTCTGGCACGTGGCGCAAAACAGCAACCGGACCTTCTCATCATCCGGCAGCTCCATCGGGTCTACAACATTGGGCTTCGGAACGTCAACCATAAATACTCCTACTTCTTAGAAACCAATGCGTTCCACGTGATAGGGCCAACCAGACCATCAGCAACAAGACCGTTCTTCTTCTGGAAATCAATCACAGCCGCCCGGGTCTTCGGCCCATAAATCCCATCAACAGCCAGCTTGTACCCGTGCTTGTTGAGAAGTTCCTGAACCCTCTTAACCTTCGGCCGATCCTCCGCCCACGCCCCCGAATGATTCTTCGGATTCGGGGACTCAACACCAAACCAATGCCCCTTAGGCAGGGGGAACTTGGTGTCAGAAGACGAAGTGTTCTGAACCGACTTCAGATTAGTGTACGCCTCATCCAACCAGAAAGGATAACCATACCCGTAAATGTAGCTGGGGTGGCGGTACCGCTTCAGGAAAGCATTCGATGTGTTGCCCTCGTACGTGATAATGCGCCCGTCACTGGTCTTGCCGACAACCACGCCCACGTGGTCAATCCCACCAATGATTCCCGAACGCTGCCAGTCGAAGAACGCGAACGCGCCAACCCGGGGCGTATTGCCGAAACGCCCATGTTGAGCAAACCACTGGGCATGCCAAACGGTGTAGGCGAACTCCCCGGTCTGCTTCAGCGCCTGCTCAGCGCCCTCCTTGCCAGCCTTGCGCCGCCCGGTTTCCCAAGCGATCCACGCGAGAGACATGTCACACCAAGGGGCAGCGTAAAAGGACTTATCATTCCGGCGGTCACCATACCATTTCCCATACTTAGTGGTTCCATCCTTAGCTTCCGTAACACCAAGCTGCTCCTTGGCAACCGCCAGGAACTCCTTTGCGGTGATGATTCTCTTCACCTGCTATAACCCTCCCGATATTCGGGAAGCGGCAGCACATCATCATCGGAGTCAAGCTCAGGCTGCGGACCGTCATCCGGAAGGGCTGCCGCATCATTCCACGGCTTCTGAGGAATCGGCTCCTTCAGCACAGCGTGGTCACCCCAAAAACTTGCCGCCGACACTCACGCCACTTCCACGCGGTCGGGGCGGACACCTCACCGCCACGATTCGGGGTATCGGACATGTGGTGCCCGTCCCGGTAACCAAGAACAAAATCTGCGTTCCAGCTTCGGCTAGGTGCGTAAGCCATCAGATACGCGCGGAGGGGACCGCCTGCTTTAGCTGGCGGGGGAATCCGCGCTCCCTCCCTTCTTGACGCGTTGTGGTAGTATTCTGGTTGTGGTTAGAGGAGCACACCGCGAGTCACTAAACCTCCGCGTACCACCGGAGTTGAAGCGGCAGATCGAGGAATACGCCACGCAAGCGGGCATCTCGATCAACGCCGCTGCGTGCGTGCTCCTCGCCGAGGGTCTACGCACTGAGAGGCGGCGACGCAAGCGGTGAGACGGTCCTACAAATTCCTGCTTCGCCCAACCCGCCGCCAGGAGATCGCGCTCGCCGCGTGCCTGGAGGACCACCGCCAGCTGTACAACGCGGCGTTGGAGCACCGCCGCACCGCCTACCGCAAGGCAGGTGTGACGATCCGGTACAAAGACCAGTCGGCCGAGCTGAAGCACATCCGAGCCGACGACCCGGACGGGCAGGGCCGATGGTCGTTCTCCTCCCAGCAGGCCACCCTGCGACGGCTCGATAGGGCGTTCGCCGCGTTCTTCCGCCGCCTTAAGGCCGGGCAGAAGCCGGGTTTCCCCCGCTTCAAGGGACGCGGTTGGTTCGACACGGTCGAATGGCCGAAGGACGGTGACGGCTGCCGCTGGAACTCCCAGCCCGATCACCCCACGGCCACGTTCGTGCGGCTCCAGGGAATCGGGCATGTCCGCGTGCATCAGCACCGCCCAGTGCGCGGCCGGGTGAAGACGATCAGCGTCAAGCGGGAAGGCCGCCGCTGGTACGTGATCCTGTCCTGCGACGACGTGCCCGCCGAGCCGCTTCCCACCACGGGGGCAGTGGTCGGGATCGACATGGGCGTGGCCTCCCTGGTCACCACCTCTGACGGGACGCAGGTGGCCAACCCGCGCTACCTCGCCGCCACCGCCGACAGGATCGCTGCCGCGCAGCGCGACCTCGCCCGCAAGAAGCGGGGCAGCAAACGGTGGCGTAAGGCGGTGGCGAGGGTTGCTGCCCTGCATGCGAAGGTCCGGCGGCAGCGCCTCGACCACGCGTACAAGACCGCGCTCGCCCTGGTCCGCAACTATGACGTGATCGTGCATGAGGACCTGCGGATCGTGAACATGATCCGCAGCGCGTCCGGCACGGTCGAGCAGCCAGGCCGGAACGTCGCGCAGAAGTCCGGTTTGAACCGAAGCATCCTGGATGCGGGTTGGGGGGTGTTCCTGCGTGTGCTCGCGTACAAGGCTGAGAGTGCTGGTCGCGAGCTGATCGCGGTGAACCCCGCCAACACCTCCCGCACCTGTGCCCGCTGCGGGCATTGCGCTGCGGAGAACCGCGTCACCCAAGCCGAGTTCAGATGTACGGCGTGCGGGCATACCGCGCACGCTGATGTGAACGCGGCCGAGAACATTCTCAGGGCAGGGCTTGCCCTTCGCGAAGCTGCGGAAGCGGCTTAGCGAGAAGCCGCTCCCTTCAGGGAGCGGAGGAGTCACATTCATCACCGCCAACTCGGTAGAAGATCCTTCGCATCCACGGCGCGAACAGACAAAGGAGCACTGGCCTGCGTGCCGTACTTTTCCTGCAATCGGCCGAGCTCTTCAGGGGTGGCGACACGCCACTTACCGTCATTGACCAGGCGCTCCGTCTCCTTCATCGTCGGCGCGAACTTCTTGCCTTTGAGCTGGAGCTTCAGCCCGGTCATAGGGTTGAAATCCGGGGGCCAGAAGTAGCTACGAGGGTCAGCTTTCTCACCGCGATGAACGCCACGAGTGTAGCTTCGATCAGTAACTCTTAACTTTACATTGTTAAGGACGCGATCTTCTCTTCTGGACCGGACATTGCCGAGATACCCGGACGGGTACATGGACTCAGGCGTGAAAGCGCCAGATCGTTTAGCATCAAGAGGGTTCCGGTAGTAGATGTAGCCGCCACCCCCAGTGGTCAGCCCGCCCGGTTGATTATTGGGCGGCAGGTATTGCCAGGGGTTAGCGGTATAGTTCATCGCCTCTATTCCCGGCCTCCCGGCGCTTCATCTCCTGGTACTGCTGAACCAGCGAACTCGTGGCACCACCAACGAAATCACTCAGCCGATTCCGTGTCACCTCGCCCACAGCAAGCCTGCGCAACATCGTGTTAGTAGCCGCCCGGGCGGCGATATTCACTAGGAGAGGCGGAACCATGACGGAGCATCCCCCGGAAAACCTCGGTTAGCGTTGTAAAAGTCATTCCAGCTCTTCGCGGCCGAAAAGAGCCGCGTGTTCCGCAGATTCGCGTACGCTGCCGGATCCTCAATCGGCGCGTACGTAGCCTGTGGCATGCCCACCGCCCCCAGCCGCTCCTTAATGTGGCGGCGGCCCTTCACCTGAAAAGCATCAACCACGGTAGAAGAAACCGCCCAACCCCTCTTGCGGGTAGGGGTGGTGGGCATGGCTGAAACATTGCGCGGTGCGGCAAGCGACCTGCCGACCTTCGGAAAATTGCTCGTAACCTTGTCAGCCATGCCCATCCCTTACACGTGAAGCTTCTACTGCCAGTGTATTTGCAACACAAGAAATCTTTTTAGTCCAGCTTAATAACACGAAGCGTCATAGCAGTCACATCCCCGTCCTTCATAGGAAGCGTGGTGAACGCGGGGATGACACCCAGGCGAATACCCCGGCTGCCGACAAAAGAGTTCGAAATGGCCACCGCCTTGATGGCCTGATTCACAGACCCGGCACCGATAGTCCGAAGCGTCACTTCCTTATTGTCATAAATGGCGTGACTGACAGCCGAAGCAAGACGCTTAGCGTCAGTGGAACCACTGACCTTCAGCAGTGCCTCATTCTGAGTATTCTCTGTCGTACCCAAAATAAAACCCCTAACCTGCTCGAACGGCCGGTTATATTCCGGATCGATTTCAGGTTAGGGGAAAACTAGGGAAAGTTTTAAGTTATGCTGCGCGGGGCAATTCAGTGTAGGGATTGAGCCGGGCGATCACCTTCCTCTCGTAATCGTGCTCAGACGTCCTCTCAACCAAATCCTTGGCCATCCGCGCAAGCACGTAAGCGTCGGCCGCATTATGGTTTGATACGACCACACCCCACTTGTCCCGGACGGCCTCCATCACCTGCTTCTTGTCGGCTCTGCCGTCACCTGTCGCGTACACGGCGCGCTGCCGTGGAGCCACGATCGTCGGATATTTAGCAGGGTAGGGGAGCGTGTGCCACAACACGCGGCGAACCGCGTACGACATGGCTCCCGCTTCCTCACGCCGCCACTGCGACTGCCTGGAGTACCCCTCCATCACCACGTGAGAGATGGACTTCGGCCCCACTAGCTTGAGCACCTGTTCCAGCCATCGCTCCACGGCTAGCAGGCGATCAACACCAGTGCCATACTGGCTGGCTGAGAACGCTCGCGCGTACACCTGGTGCTGGTTATCAGATCGCAGGGCGACCACGGCAAAGCCACCGAAGCTCTGATCTATCCCCACGTAAATCAAGCTGCGGTATTCGAATTGTTCGTATGATAGGCGAGAACATCCCCAGGCTGCCCGGCCGCCAGCCGCCTATGGTGCTCCTCAACCATGGCAACAAGGTCATCAGCCGCCTGGCGCATGTTCCCAAGCGGGTACGAGTCCAGGCTGAACGTGATATCCGGGCTGAACTCGGGATCCGGCTGATCATCCTCCACACCGGACCTGGTGAGGCGGACAAGCGTCATCTGGCAGGCGACCTTTCGAAGGGCGCTTACCTCAGGCCAGAAACGCACGTCCGAGACGACCGCCTTCTCACTAAGCCGGATCGCGTTGATCACAGAGTTGACCCACACATTGGGGCCAATATGTGTCTTGGCAGCCTCACCCAGGTTCCGAAGAAGCTCCCGGATCTCTGGGAAAATGCGCTTGGCGTCATTCCATCCCAGTGCTTCGACAATTTCGGCGAGATGGTACTGATCACCGGTAGTGTCGTTCACCAAGATGAGCGGGTTGATATCCAACGCCATGCGCCTGAGCTGATCAGCAAAAGCGTACCTGCGGTATCCGTAGAACAGGTACAGCATCTTCGCCATGGTGTCCTTGCCGACACCGCTCTTGCCTGTGAGGGCGATAACCTTCGGCATATTCACTGGTTCGACTTGTTGTCAGGCACAACAGTGATGTGCTCCCACCGCCACACCGTGCGGAGACCACCATTCACGACTTCAATGGGGCTCCGATCCGAGGTCTCGCGGATAGGCCGGATAGTGAAACGAATACCCGGTGAACCATTCCACGCCCGGTGAAAGGTGATCTTAACCACCTCCCCTTCCACCAAGGCCTTCCGATCAAGATACTTAATGGGGTAGACGACCCGGGAACCGAGAGTAATGGGCTCGCCACGCCAGTCATGAATAACCACCCTATCGGAGAGGTTCACACCACCCATTGTGTTCCTTTCTCTGATCCTATCCGGGTGCAGGGTTTTTCGCTACCGTTTCTTAGATTTCTTACCATCCGATTCGTGAACGTTCGCGTACAGAGCGCGAAGTTGGGCCTCGGCTTCCCCCTTAGTTGAATGCCGTCCGACCACCTTATCAGAGCCCTTCTTAATCACCACATACTTTCCGTCTCGACGCTTAATCTCCCACGGCATTCATTCCCCCTATCGGACGTAGGACCTGCGCTCATACTCGAAAGAACTCAACCGCCTACTCAATTCACGACTGTAATACTTGAGCCGATTCTCCAAACCGGTCGCCACCACTGTAGTCAGCTTGTGCAAGGCGTACGCTTCCATGCTGCGCTTCTTAGCCTGCACTACCAGCGGATCTTCCTCGGCTCGCGCCTTCGTTTCCGTGGCGGTACGAGCCTTGTTCCGCACTCTGGCGGCAGAACGTGCTTCCTCAACGGCTGTCTCGGCTGCCCGGTCCTGAATCTCGTGAATTGCTAGACGGCCTACGGCGTACTCGTACCAGGCGAGTGTTTCCTGGTACAGATCCATCAGGGCTACGTCGGACAGCTCCGATATGCGCGGAGGAAGGTCCGGTATCTCGCCCGGCGGTCTCTCCGGTAGCCGTAGCCCTAGCTGAGCCAGTCTCCGCACCCCGTCCTGAACTGCTCTGCCCAATTCGCTGTCGATCAACTCCGTAACATGCGGAGAAGTAGGGGCACTCTTCGCAGACGTTGGACGTGGGCTCATGAGCTCGCTGGGGAATTGGTGCTCTGCCGTCCAGTGCATCAACTACCGCCTTCGCCTTTTCAAGAAGCGGTGTAAGAACACTCTCATCGGGGGTGATAACAAACTCTTTAGCCGCCTGAGTGGCTTTGAACTCGTAGAGGAACACCATCTGCCGCACAGGCAGGTTGTTTCTCCTGGCCAGCCACATGTAGATGTTGGCCTGCCTGACATGCGGCAAGAGCGGGGTGTTCAGCTCCTTCCAGATGGCATACAAATCGGGTACTTCCCGGCCATCCGGCCCGGCGATCGTATACTGCGCTAGAAGATCCGGAACGTCCATGCGCAGCGTGCCCAGGCCAATAGTCTTAATCTCAATCAGAGTTTCAATGTCCGCGATGTACCCGTCAGCGTGACCGGAAATCAGATGCTCAGCATCAGACAGCGGAACTTCCGCGTAATCCCATACGCTCTGCCCGCACCGTGGGCACATCTTCGGCGGGCCAACAGTGACCTCGCTAGTTTTCAACTCACACGATAGGCACCGCCAGCAACCCGCCAAGATCCCCATATCAGCGAGCCAACCTTGCCACTTGCTGTGAACCTCGTGCCCCTCAGCGAAGATGGTGTGCTGCTGGAAGGAGAAGCTTCGCTGGGGGACAGGCTTACCGGCGCGGACATCGGAAATCTGGTAGTACTCGCGGCGTGGGCACCAGTCGTCTCGTGCCAGCTCACTAGGATGGATGACATCACGGCGGCGCTTCTGATTCTTCGCCTCTTGAAAAACGTGCCGTGCAATGTCGCCCAGCAGGACCGTGGGACGCTTCGTCAGCTCGACCCATTCTGCGAGGCTTCCAACAAGCGCAGCACCCTGTCTACGGCCGGTTTTTGGCGTTCCCACGTCCACTCCTCAATCGGTACCTTATCTGGGCGTCTTCGATACTTGGCACGCATCAGCCTGCGCATGATGCGGCGTTCCAGCTCATCCATCCCTCCCCAAACACCGAATGCCTCGTTATTGATAGCGGCATAGGCCAGGCATGTATCCCTCGCCGGGCAAACCTTCCCATCGTAGGTTCCATTACAGATAGCCTTAGCATCCTCGTAATCACCTGGATTGAACCAGGGATCCTCTATGTCATCAATGCCGCCATCTTTGGGCCGGAAGGGCCGGAACTTAATGCACTTCGCACCAAGGGCTTTCCAATCGATATCCTCAGTGCGAGGACGCATTACCAAGGTGAACTACTCCCCACGAACTCCTATCCGCTCTTCCCAGTCGGCCTCCGTCATAATCATGTAGGTGTGCCCAGCAATATTCACTTCGAATATCATGGTCCGCCCTTCTAGAAGGGCGTTCTTCTCTGCCTTCAACAAATCATCAAGCCGCAGCGTGTAAGAACGCTTAGCCGTAAACTTGCACTCAAACGAAAACTCATCAGTCCGAACATCATTCTTTCTAATACCGTTCCCACTGCCAGGAGTTCTACGTCCTCCGGATCGTTCTGCCCTCCGCTTCTCCTGCCGCCGGGATTTCTTTAGGAAATCATGCACTCAATGTCTCTCTTTCATCGGGGCTCTTCTTAGCGGCGGCCAGAATCTTTTCATACAGCTCTTCGCGAAGCTCAGGGGAGTTCCGGATGGCATTCAGCGTATTCTCCTGCCCCTGCCATTTGCTATCACCGTAATAGTAGTAAGCTCCACGCCGCTCAATGATCTTGAACCAAACCGCGTAAGTCAGGCACTCCTGAGAGAAATCGTATTCCCCAGCCTTGATCCCACGGGTTGGGGCATCCGAGAAATAAAAATGAATCGTAGCAACCTGTTGCGGGGGAGCGGTCTTGCTCTTAACCGTCTTGGCCTTAATGACCATGCCAACGAACTCTTTGCCCCCACCCTCGCGGGATTCGATAATGAACTCATCCCGCCGGACTTCCAAGATGGTACAAACCGCGTACCGCTTGGCGTTACCTCCCGGGGTAGTCAGCGCCACACCAGTAGGGGAGAATGCCCCAATGTTTTCACGATACTGATTAATGAAGAACCCGGTTACAGGTCGCCGATCGTCACCTTCCGGCTTGCGCCGCATGGCCGGGCCGACCTTCCTGAAGAACTTAGAGGTGGCCCTTGCACCAGCTGCGACCTGCACCTCATCCATGCTCTGCTCTTCCTCAACCCGGGGAATAAGAGCAGGGTAGGAGTCCAGAACAATAGCGTCGAACAAACCGCTTTCGCAGGCGTTGATCATAACCGTGTACGCCTGCTCCATGTCGTTGATGGCGAGAACGTGGACGCGAGAGTTATCTACGCCAAGGGTTTCCGCCCGCTTCTCGTCGTAGTCTTCAGACGCCACCCACAAGGCGCGGAAATCCGGATTGATCTGCTGGTTGGCGGCAATGGTCTTGAGAGCTACAACCGTCTTCCCATGGCTTTCACGACCGATGATCTCATGCCACTGGCCAACCTTCCAGCCGCCTCCCAAAATGACATCCAAGGCCAGCGAACCCGACGTGATCATCCCATAGTCGGGAAGCTGGGTAGCGGGCATCAAAACGTTAGCGCCAAACTGCTTATTAATCTTGGCGGCGAATGCGGCCACGTCCTCAATCACATCTTTCATAGTATGATGCCGCTTACCCAAACTCCAACAGCAGTAGTAACTACATTTTGAAAGGCAGATTTCTGCTAACGACGAGATTCGACAAACCTACCCCGTGTGGTAACGTTCCTGGCACTAGCGGACTTTAATGATTAGACGGCTATGAGAGAAGTTGAGCCCACGGTCTACCTAGTCGCCAAAACGGCAGTTGACTACGACGAGCTCGCCCGCTACCTGCGGCAGATCGGCGGGGAACGCTGGCTGGAACGCCTGGACAAGGGCGAGCTCGACGCGCAGAACCTGGCCGAGTTCGCCGGGCGGCTGTGCTACCGGTCGTTCGAGCCGGGGCTGAACCCGAACGTCACCCGGGTCCGCACCAACCAGGCCGAGTACCTGGGCAACATCCTCGCCCAGGCGCATGGGAGCGTGCTGGAGCACGTGAGCTTCAGCTTCGTGTTGCACAACGTCTCCCGGGTGCTCACTCACGAGCTGGTACGGCACCGCGTCGGGGTGGCGATCTCCCAGGAGTCGCTGCGCTTCATCCGGCTCACCGACATCCCCTTCTGGTTCCCGGAGTGGGCGCGCGAGGACGCCGAGCTGATGAAGCGGGCGACCGAGATCCTCAACCGGTTGCAGGAGTTCCAGCAGTGGATGGCCGAGCACTTCGGCCTCGACAAGGAGGGCGTGCCGTTCACGGTGAAGAAGCACCGCACGTCGTTCATGCGCCGGTTCGCCCCCGAAGGCGTGGCCACCAGCGTGGTGTGGACCGCCAACCTCCGCACCCTACGGCACACGATCGAGACCCGGACCGCACCGGGAGCTGAAGAGGAGATTCGCCTGGTCTTCGGCAAGATCGGCGAGATCATGCGGAAGGAGGCTCCGGCGCTCTTCGGCGACTATGAGATTGAGGACGGTGCGTGGGTGCCCCGGTGGCGAAAGGTGTGACGGCACCGCATCAGTGCTCGATCCGGAGGACTGCCCGCCCAGCTCTTGGGCGGGCGTACTCAACTGGCACCACCGCCCTTCGCTAGCGCGCTCACCTGCCGGGTGAGCTCCCGGACGAACGCATCGATCACCGCGGCCGGGTCGAGGCCGCGGGCGTGCACCTCGACGGTGTCCTTCACAACAAGCTCGTTTAGTACGCCCATACCCTGCTCCAGCGTCAAGAGGACTCCCAGATTTCCCTAACCGGCCACCCGTATATGCCCGACCGCACCCACCGCGGCGCAACCGGTTAAAACAGCCTAAGCTGCTGAGCAGGCAACCTACGCTCACGAAGCTCAGGCAGCTGGGTTGCCCGAGTCGCAAGATACGCTTCTTGAAATTCAATAGATCTGCCACGATCCCCGTACGTGTTCCGCCACCCAGTGGCCTGTTTGCGCGCCTTCTCCGCTGTCGGCACCAGCCGGGTCCGCTTATAGCCTGGGGAGCGATAGTGCTGGTAGACGTAGTTGTCCGCGAACCCTTCCTCTTGACCTAGGGATCTGGCATCCGTCTCCCAATGGTGTGGATTATCCAAGTCTTCTGACTTCTTGTGCCCCATTTCATGGATGACCGTTGGACGACCCTCGTAACCCGCTCGCACACGAATTATCCGGCCCGTCTTAGTTCTATGAATATATTTGCCAAGGTACGCTGGTCGCCCACCGCCACCCTCGGTAGCACGGGAGTTGAGCTCCCACACATTGATATCTCGGATGTCCTTAACCGGGATTGTGGACCGTGCCAAATTCTGAATCAGGACATGCCGGGAGGTGGTATGAGCCTTCCTGCTAGGGTCTGGTTGAACCTTTCGCTCACCATCGAGGACCATCGAACGGTTCACGGCGTCCGCAACCGCCCTATACCGTTCAGGGGTGTAACCGCGCGGATATCGGGCTTCAGGCTTCCGCAAAGAAACTGGGGCGCGGAAGAGAGTTCCCTGGGATCCTGGCTTATCTTTCATACTCGGGCGGAGATCCCAATCCTGTTTTGCTCTCTTCCGAGCCCCAGCCATAACCCTTCCCTAGAAAACACAGACAACGATTCATCTGTATTTTCCAGGAAAAGGCGTCAACAATATAAATTCTATTCTTAGAGATCGCAATTGCCTGCAACACAGGCGAGGATCTGGGCTCCCTCAGTGGTATCATCCCGCTCATAAAACACCAGGTCAGCCCAGCGGACCTCAGGAAACCCGGCAACTAGCTTCTGATAAGTCTCCTTATCAATCTCCTGGTAGGGAGCCTGCTTGTAAGTGTGCTCTGAATAGGGAAGGAACGACACACCGGACAGCTCACCCAAATGCTGCCACACCCACTCGCCGACCTTCTCCCACTCATCCTTGCGGACATTGATCGTCACACTGGGCTTGTGCTCACACCAGTGACGCTGGAAGTCCAGCCACAGCTCCAGGTGATCAATCGCAGAAATGTCCTCACGAGTGATCGCACCCTCGGGGGCCTTGATGGGGAAGGAGAAAACCCAGTTGGACTTGTCCGTGATCTCTTCCTCATGGGGAACACCGGAGTCCACCATGAGCTGGGCCAGCGGATCCATCTTGTCCCCGCGAACGTTACGGATGTAGTAGCGGCTGTGCCACGGGTTGACCCCAGATGAGCAGCCCACAAGCTGGGATGACGTCCCCTCCGGCTTGACGCACGTGATCGCGGCACTCTCGTTGATCCCCAGGAGCCCCGCCCAGATCCGGTTGATGTGCCGAGCCTCCTGGCGCAACCGGTCGAGAACCCGCTCCCGGCCCGGGCCATACAGCAGCGAGTTGCCATACACCCCGTTCAGCGAGACACCCAGCAGCCTCTCCTCTTCCGCGTTCCGCCGCCACTCCTCACGGAGCAGCGGGAAATTCGTCAGCGTAGACTGCCAGGTGCCGAGAATGGTCGCCCACGCCACCTTCTCACGCAGCGACTCAACGTCATCCTCAGGCCGCACCGTAACCGAAGTGAGATTACAGAAACTCCGAGGACGGAGGATGATCTCACTGCACGGGTTGGTCCCATAATCGGCGTCAGGATCGCGACGCCCGTACTTGGCCGCCTGCCGTTGAGCGGCTGACCGGTTGAAAATACCACGCTCACCCGAACCGGATGCGACAAGATGAGCCCACTCGCGATCAAACTGCTCACGAGTGACACCGTCATAGTAGACGGCGCTGATATTCGCCAATCTGCGCTGCGGGTTGTTCACCCACCACGAACCCGACTTGGCGGTCGCCATCTCCTCATCATCAAGATCAGATAGCGCGATCATGGCGGACCGCCGCACACCGCCAACAACCACCACGTTGGCAATGTGGCACATCAGGTCATGAACCTCGATAGGGCGAAGCTTCCGCCCGCGCGCCTGGCCAAGAATCTGTGCCGTCTTATTAATAAGGTCGCCAAAAGGCTCAGGCCCGGACGCCCGGCCGCCAAACGTACGCAGCCGCGACCCTGCAGGACGAATCTGAGAGAGATCAACAGGGCGCTGCACCCCGTGATACCACAGAGAATAAAGGAATTCCTTGTAGGCGAGAGCCCAGCCCTCCTTGGAATCCTCAACAACGATCGGATCGAACTTGTGCGTGATCGTTTCAGGAACAGCGGGAAGCTGGTCAACGTACCGGCGCTCAACCGAATACCCCACACCGGTACCATTCATCAAGATGTAAAGCGTTTCCCAGAAGCAGTCAACGCTGTCTGCTGGGTGGTAAGCGCAGTTATAAAACGCGATGTTCGATCGCTCTGCTGCGGGGCCAGCAGTCATAATGCCCCGCATAGACGGCAGCACCTCGTGCTCCCGGACAGCGGTACGCAGAACACTAACAAGATCCTTATGCGGCCGGTACCCGAACTTCTTCTCCAGGTGGGACACCATGAACTCGAAGTACCGGTCCACGGTTTCCGCCCATGTCTCACGCCGCTTTTCATCAGGCAGCCAACGCGCGTAACGGCTCAATGCGATGTAGTTGCGGTACGGGTCAGCAATAGACCCATCCTCAAGGAGAATAGTCACACGCACCCCTTATCCAATACGATCAATCACAACACCCGGCTGGTATGGTGGGGTCTTAATCTGCCTGGTAGGCTGAGCGGGACCCTCCGAACGCACCAAAAGCTGAAGCGAAGGTGAATTATGACCAGTCGTGAAATTACAGTCTAGACACCGAGGCGCAATATTCGGCTGAGGACTCATAAAGTTCTCAGAATGGCAATTCGGGCAAACACCCTCAAACCTGAAATCCGAAACATCCTGAGCAGGTGCCTCATTATTTGCAAGTGCCGTACTCTTAGGAAGCTGAATCCGATCCCCAGGACGCTCAGGAAGCTGCGACCCCGAATCAGGAACAGTACGCCACCAAGGCTGAATAGCAGGAACAGGCTGGCTTCTCTGCGACTGCACCTTTTGAAGCTGCTTAAACCAAAAATCACTCAACGAACTTGATCCCCCTCCCAGTACGACCGTCATACAGCATCGAAGCCAAAATAGCCTTAGTGCACACCGAAATCATGTCGGCATAATTCTGCGTCATCTCTTCGCGCTCTTCATCAGACACAGACAGCGGCTGAGCTTCGCCCTCTTCATCATCGTCATCGCCCAGGCCGGGTTTATCTATCATAAGACAAGTAACAACCTCAGCCGCAATCTGGGACAGCCAATCAATAACCTGCTCCCACGGCTCAATCATCTTCAACCGGATATGGCTGTCCGCATGCTCGGCTTCAATCGCTTCCGGGCTTGGGGGAACAAGACCAAGAGCCGACAAAAGCTCCGGCATCTTGTTATGCGGCCCAATATCCCAAGCGAAACGACACTTGTACAAGGGACGCGCATCAATCATATCGAGAGACATAAACGCTTCCTACTTAGCCTGATCCCAGGACTCAACAACCTTCAAATCTGACTTTAGAGGCACCCGGATCAAATCTTGGATTCCCTTACCGAGCATTGCCTCGCGCATGATTTCTGCAACCTGATCAACCACCTCATCGGCGGCTTCCACCACGAGCTCATCGTGCACGGTGAGAATCAGCTTCGCCCGATCGGAAATGCCCGCATCATGAAGCATCTCATGCAACCGGACCATTGCAATCTTGATAAGATCCGCAGCCGATCCCTGAATGTGCGAGTTCACACACTGGCGTTCTGCGAGAGCTCGTTTAGCATCATCGTCGCTGCTCAGATCCGGGAGCCGCCGCTTCCGGCCGATCAAGGTACGAATGTGGTGCGGGTTCCGTGACCTGGCCACACGCAGCAGCCGGGACTTGTACCGGTAAATCTCAGGAAACTGGGTACGGTGCTCCTCCAAGAGCCGCCTAGCCTCATCCACCGTAGATCCGGCCATCTCAGCCACTTTCACCGGTCCCGCCCCGTACACCACAGCAAAATTGATGCCCTTAGCGGCTGAGCGCATCTGGCTGGTGACATCCTCTACCGGCACCCCGTACACGTGGGAGGCTGTGATTGTGTGAGGGTCGATTCCGGCGTGGAAACCATCGAAGAGGGCTCCAGGCCCGGCGAAATGGGCAAGAATGACAAGCTCGATCTGCCCATAGTCGGCAACCACCAGCTTATAGCCTGGGGGTGCCTGAAAGACGCGGCGGATCTTCCGGCCCTCTTCGGTGCGAACGCTGACGTTCTGAAGATTCGGCTCTGAACTGCTGAAACGCCCGGTTACCGTTCCATACTGCTTGAAGGTACCGAAGATCCGGTTCCCGCGTTCCGTCTGGAACACGATACACGGTCGGCCCTTCTCAGGATTACCCAGGTAACCGTCCACGTACGTGGACAGGAGCTTGAAAGTTTCCTGATAGGCGAGGATCGCTTGCGCGACCTTGTTGTTCTTATAGCTGCTCAGGGAAGCCGCGTCCGTGGAATAGTCGGAAAACCCGAGCTCTTCCCCCGCTTCCAGCTTTTTCTTTCCGTTATCCGTCAAATGGGTAGGCTTCAGCCCTTGGCCGCCCTTGGACTTGGGGGAGTAGAGAACCTCAGCCTTCTGCGAGGGAGACGCGATGTTGAACACCCGGCCAGCAGCCCGGTACACCTCGGCTTCACGCCGCTCCAGTTCAGCAGTGAGCTCAACCTTGAGCTGCTGAAGCCACTCCAGGGACACTGGTGCACCCGTCAACCCAGCCTCCAACAGGACCGGGATGATCTGCGTCTCCAGACGATGCACCTGGTGGAGCTCTTGCTCGTCAATACGCGGCCGATCACAGTGGTACAGGAGCCACGTGTACCGGGCATCCAACCGGGAGTATCGTGCGGCGACGCTAAACGGCCGCGTCTCAATGCTCTTCCCGGTCTTATCCTTGTCGTAGTCGAACGAGAACTCCTGCTTGATCCGCTCCTTCAAACCGTTACGGCGATTCTCGTCAAGCAGCCAGCTATTGACCAGGGTGTCCTGGTATGGGGGTGGTGGGACCTGTCCACCGTAATACTTAGCGACTGAAAGCAGGTCAAAAATGATGTTGTGACCGATCTTCAACCGGTCGGAAAAGAAAAGCGGTCGAAGCGCGGAAAAGACCTCAAACCGGCGAAGCTGGGCAGGCGGCTTCTCCCACACAGGCACCTTGTAATACCTGGTCTTGCCATCCTTGCCGACACGGGGAACCTTCTCCACGCGCTCAATCGCATCCCCGATAGGGTGCCCCATTGGGATGGTGACAGCAGCCCCATAAGTGGCCAGGGACAACCAGATGACCTCGTTTTGGGTCGGAATGTTCCGGTGCTCGCCGACGGTCTCAACGTCGAAAACGAACGCATCAAACTGAGAAAAGTATTCAACTACTTCGGCGAGCTGCTTCTCGTCCAGAATTACGGAATGCCGAAGCAATGCCCCGATATTGTGACAGGAGACCCTGCCCTCCCACTCCAATGGCATGGGAAGGACAGGGTCTACGCCTTCAGTCCTGGAAAAGCGAGTTGAGGAGTTCCTCTATAGCAGAGACAGGATCAACCTTCACAATGTCCTTGGTGTAGAGCTGGCTAGCCAGCTCTTCTCGCTCCTCATCCGTGAGCGGAGACACACGATAATACTTCTCGAGATCCGCCTCGCCCACCGGGGAAATCGTCCACACGTACGTCTCCCGGCCACCACGCTGAATCTTCTTCCGGGAGACCGCCCAATACACCTCAGGCTTGCTGATCGGGCTCGTCCGAGGCTGCTTAGCGTACTCCGCAAGCTGCGAGGCTACAGTACTCCCGCATTCGAGCACCTTAACCTCAAGAGGGCCATCCTCCCAAACCTCGCGCAGCTTGACCACGTTAAACATAAACTTGGGGGTAGTGCGGGCGATCTGCCGACGCGCCTCATCCGGGATATGGGACGGAGGGTCGCAAAGAGGGCAATCCTCGCGAAGACACACAAAACTCTTCCGCCCCTTGGCCCACTCAACCCAGTGCTGCTTGTAGGCTACGAAGGGCGCTTCCTCCAGGAAGGCGACGACGATGGGCTCCGGTGAGACCTCAAGGCGAGGATAGTAGCCGTCAGCTCGCGTCTTCCCCTGCTCGTATGTATCATTAAGCACATCCCATCCACTCTGGACAGGATCGACCGCGCGCTCAACACGCGGCTGGATGGGCTTCTGGCGTCCGGAAACCGGCAAATCTCGCCGAATCGGCGGACGCTCAGGTACACCATCAGAAGAACGGGAAGCAGCAGAATCGAAGTTACGCCTGATTACTCTCATCAGATGACACGTAGATGTAGTGAATGACCGAATCCTTAGGTGCGACTTGACGCAGCTCTTCCGCGCGTGCAGTCAAGAAGACATCGGCAGCCTGGTTGGCGCGTTCCGCCAGAACCTCAGGCTCTACAGGCTCCCCATAAGCGGCATCCGACACGCGGACGGAAATCTTAATCGAACCGCCCTCATAGTTGCCGAAGTTGACCCGAAGTTCCTTTTCAACCGTGACCTCAACAGTTCCAGAATCGAACGCCATCAGGCGGCCTTTCCCATCTTCTGAACAGCGGCAGCCTCGGATGCAAAAAGCTCAGCAACACGCGCGGTGAAGTTCGTGCGCTTAGGATCGCCAGAGTAGGGGATGAGAATCCCCTCTTCCCGGGCGATCTGAACAGTGCCCAGGATCATTCCCCGGGTGTAAAGGCGCAAGGCACCAAAACCCTCGCCGAGCTTCTTGGTGATAGGAGTCATCGGCAGAATGCCTTCAGACTCCCACTTGCGCATAGTGACAGCCTGCCGACCCAGCATCCACGCCAGATCGCCAATGAGATAGAAGTAGAGCATAATGCCCCACTGCTCGAACTCACGTGGAGTGAGCTCACTGAGCCGCTCTTCATCCTTCGCCGGATCAAAAATCCGGGGATCAAGCGGCCTGCGTCGTGACGACGATGAAACCGGGTCGAAGTTCAGCCTAACCCCATGTGGATTCCTAGAAAGGAACGAGAGAAACCGATTCTGTGCGGATGAGAATCCGGTTCAGCTCCTCTTCCGTGATCAGCCCCTCCCAGAAGCACGCCATCAGCTCATCCTGATCAAGATCCTCTCTGATCTTGATCACGCGGTCAGCCAAACCCTTTTCCCGTACCAGGGCATAGGCTGCCTCTGTGTCAAGGGTCACCCGAATGCTAGTCTGACACCGGTAACCCTTCCGTGTCTTATTGCCGACACGTACGGGCTCGTCAAGACGAACAACCTTATGCCCCTTATGGCTTACCTTTCCATATTGTTCGACGAAGCGTTGAATACGCTCCCGGATAGCCTGTCGGCGCTCCGCGAGCTTGTCGATCTCAGCCTCTAGAAACGCTGCCTGCTTGACCAGCTCCCGGAACTCATCCAGCTCGCACTCGTGACGCTCGCCTCCCAGCTCACTCACCTCAGACCTGCCTGTCCAGGGCTAATCCGTGTGGACAGATTAGCCCCTTTAGGACGAACTTTAAAGTACCTGAAGAGCTCGTTGATAACGATAGTATAACGAAAGTCACGACTTGATTGACAAGCCCCCAATGGCTGAGAGCACATGCTCACGAAGGGTGTCACCTGCAACAATTAGACGATCAGTCCAATCAATTCCAATCCCATCCACCCCGGCGTCAACGATCCGATTCTTCAAACCAAGCCGCCGATAGGCGCGATCCTCAACCGTGTCCAGGGTGACGAGATCGGCAACACCCACACTGGAAAACGACGATGACGCACGAACATGACGCGCGTTGATCTGCCGAGCCTGCCCCGCTGAACGTGCGATGTCGTAGTTGACAATCAGCTGAGCTTGTGGCAGATCAAGCCCGTATGCCCCCGCATGCGACATGATGAGTACCCGGATACCGGGATCTGTCTGAAATGCGTGAACCGCCGATTGCTGAGCCGCTCGTGACAAGCTCCCGTGGTATATGACGTGACCCACCCCCTTTAGGCGGTCCGCAATCCTGGTCAGCATCCCCACATAGCGGGAGACGATGATGATCTTACAACCGTCCTGTGACAAGTACGGTTGCAAGCGCTCGACGAGAACATCCAGCTTGGGTGTGGCGGTCAAACCGTTCAACCGGCCGGACGCGACGAGCTCGGCTGCGTACTCACTGCCGCCGGTACCGCGAAGGTACTCCTCAGCCGAGTCATGGAGCAAGCCCGGATGATCCAGGAGCATAAGGGCCGCCTGGTGGATGGACATAGCCCGGCCAACCGGTAGCTCGTCCTCGTCCACCCGGCCGTACTCCCGCTCCAAGTCCTCCATGATGGAGCGATACACGGCCATAGTGGCGGCATCCAACCGCACATCCCACCGCACATGGCGTACCGAGGGCATGAAGGGGGCGACATCCGGGTCCGTGGCCCGCTTTCGATAGGACGCCTTGCTCAACTCCTGGTGGAACCAAGACAAATTCTTATAGCCGATGATCCACCCCCGGCCGTTGCGGATAATATGCCGCTTCTCGAAGACGGGCCAAGGACCAAAGAGATCCGGGTCAACCCATTTCATGATCGTAAAGGCTTCTTCAAGCCGATTCTCAATGGGTGTACCGGTGAGAGCAATCCGGTAATCCGTGACAATCTTGTGAAGCCCACGGGCACGTTGCGCCTTCGGATTCTTCAGACATGTGGCTTCATCAATAATCGTCAAATCACCCAGCTCACGGAACTTACGCCAGCTGGCGGCGGCAATATCGTGGCTGGCGATCACATAATTCGGCCGTTTCTCGAACGCCTGCTCGAGAAGCTTCTCCCGGCGTTTCGGAGAACCATCAATAATCAAACACCAATCTTCAGTTGGGATCGCAAACGTCCGTCCCTCGTGGCTAACCAGCTTAGTTTCAACATCAGTAACGTTGGCAATTGATGCCGCCCATTGCATGATCAGCCCGGCCGGGCAGATGATAACACACGTTCGAATCCTACCGTCACCGAGCAATTGCTCAGCGCACGCAAGCGATGTCGTTGTTTTCCCAAGGCCCATATCCATGTCAATCAGCAGATTGCCCCGGGAAATAAACAAATCTAGAGCAGGTGACTGGTATGGATACAGGTCAACGGTCAGCACTTAAACATGATTGCAGATTTTGCGTTCGCGATCCTATTCCGCAACTCCTCCCGGGATAGATCACCCGGATCAACCCCACGCCGCAAACCGGCATAAGAAACAATCCGCAAGCGCACCGGACTGCTTCTCAAAGCATTCACCAGCTTGCGTGTCGCCTTCCACCCTGCCGGGTCGTTATCCATGAACAAGATGGCAATCTCACAATGAATTCTCAGCCAATTGATCTGTGCTTCTGAAACAGCCGATCCGAACAAAGCACAGGCAGGCCAGCCAACCCCAAAAATGCGCGCCCCTTCCAACGGTGATTCCACAATGACAAGTGGGCCACCGTCGTAAAGATGCGACCCGAAAATTGCCTGAGAAGTCCTCACCCCGCGCGGATAGTTGTACACAGAGGTGCGGGTTTTCTCCTGCCATCCGACAAGGTTGCCGGTATCTAGATCGTGTATAGGCAGTATCCAACCACCGTGGGGGTTCCACCTGATCCCATAGTGCATCGCTTCCTCGCGACGGAGGTCGCGTTGGCGCAACGCCTCTTCCGGTGGTTCAGTGAAGAGCGCGAGTTTCGCCTCCGATAGGAAGCTTTCATTCTGCCGCACTCGCCTTGAGCGAGAAACGACACGCCGTGCCACACCGCCCCCGGGTAGACATTGCACCCACCCCGTGGCGGTCGATCTATCCCAATCGCACACATATTGCACGAGTGAAACAAAATCCCCACCAAACCCGCAGGAAAAACAATGAAACAGGCCGGTTTCTGTATTGATGCTGAAAGACGGGTTGTAATCCGGCTTCCCAGTACGCTCCTCGTGAGCCGGGCAGTGGCAGTAAACCTCGTCACCGACAACCTTTGCCACATGCAGGCCAAGCTCGCGCACGGCACTTTCAACATCAGCAGGAACAAGAACCTCAACCTGCTGATCAAAAGGTTGAGACGAAATCGACCTCACCGAGTTCGTCACCGTCTTCAGCAAACGCATCAGAATCACCGAACGGGTCTGTGGTCAATTCGGTAATAGTGCCGTTCTGGAAATCCCGGGACACCCAGAACTCAAACGGTCCACACGCCCGGCCAGCCAAACGGATAACATGAGTGATATTCGGCTTCACCGTAGGCTCAAGGCCGATAAGAAGATCAGCATCCTCACCGAAACTGCCACTATAACCGATGCTGCCCAGGCTGAGCTTACCGCCAAACATCTTGCTGATCTTCGACTGAGTTGTGCAAATGATCGGAATCTCTAGCTTCTTTGTAGCCTGCTTCAGCCCACGGCTGATATTCGTGTACGCCTGCCACGAACCCGGCTTTTCCCCATACTCGTCCTGCATGAAGTAGATGCCGTCAATGTAGCAAGCGTTAGGCTCATACTTTTCGATCTTGGCGCAAACCTCGGACACTGTCAGAGTCGGTTCCTGGCTGAGCCAGAAATTGGGCCGCAACATCATAGACCTGGTGGCCTGCTCAAGCTTGTCAAAATCCTGCTTGGTCAGCCGCCCATCACGAAGAGCAGCCAGATCGATGTTCGCGATCAACGCATCAAGCCGCTCTTCTTGCTCCTCGTTGCTCATCTCAAAACCGATATACAGCACTTTCCGAGCCGCATACCAGGCGGCAATAGCAGACCACAACAGGTAAAGGCTTTTACCGGCCTTCGGCGGTCCAGTGAAGATGATCAACTGGCCCGGCCGGAAACCACCGGTCACCTCATCCAAAGTCCAGAACCCGGTGGGGATGCCGATGAGAGAACCATCTCGTTCAGCTAGCTCACGGTACCGTGCCAGGCGGTCCGGACCGGTGACGGTAATGTCAACGTCGTTCCCCTTAGGGATCTCGTAGGTGAGCTTGGCGAGCGTGGAGTTCAGCACCGTCACAGCACCTTCAAGATCCCCCTGGTCAAGGAGGTCATTCGCATCATAGATCCCCTGGTTGAGGATCGCCTTTGTGCGTGCCTGGCGAAGCCTGTCAAGCACGTAGTCGATCGGCGCGGGCTCGACCAAGCGGTAAGTGGGGAACTCACTCGCAAGAACTTCCTGACTTGGGACGCTCCGGAAGTCCTTGTAATAGTCGGTAATAAACCGCCAAACGCTACGTCCGACCGGATCGATCAGCCAATCCGGCCGGACGCCAGCGTCAAGAACCTTGACCAGATCCCCGTTCAGAACAACGTGTGAAATGAGATGACGTGCTAGATCCACTATTTAAACTCGGCAATAGGCTGGCAGTCGTCTGGGCGGACAAGACGTCCTACATGCCCGTAAAGCTGGGCGTGCTGTTCATGTGGGTGGTACACCCGAACCACGTTCTTCCGCCCCTTAAGATCATCGGCCAACCCCTTCGGCGTGGTCGCCTTAACCGCTGTGAAAGGAAAACGTTCCCTAGCCAGAATCTTAGACACCAAGGGGGCGGAGTCAAACGTGGCGACCTCAATCCCCACGTCTCGCGTCAAACTCAAGGTGGTGCATGCGGCAGCACACTCCGGATTAATACGCCACCTCGGAGCATAGCTGCCCATGAACTTCCAAACCCCTTTCGGGGGAAGCCCGATGAGATCATCAAACACCACGATCACCGTGGTCGGATGGCTGGAAAGAAATCTAGCTTGCATAGGGAAGGACCCATCCTGCGAGCGAGACCTGGGGAAACGCGGTCTCAGCGAACTTAGGAAGCGAAGAACTGTACTCACCCCATGTGTGAATGGGGTACTTGCTGATCACCAGGGTTGGGCGATGGGCGTTGTAACGCCGCCGAAGAAAGGAGCTCAACCAGGCGAGCTCATTGTTGCTCGCTGAGCGCTCTTCCTCACCGAACCCATCCAAGGCGAGAAGGCTCACCTGATGCGCCCTAGTGTAATGCCGTCTATGCCACTCGGTGAGCTCTTCGGCGTTCTTCTTGATAAGTTGTCCAAGCTTGATGAGATTATCCGCTGTTATGTAGCAAATGCTGGCGTCATAACGCTTGTGAATCTCCATGAGGACAGCACAAGCTAGTGCGGTCTTACCAGCACCCTCGGTACCCACCAGAGCGGCACCGACGCCGATCAGCCTGGGATTCGCAAGATCAAACCGGCGGCGGGCCGGAAATGTGTCAACAAACTCCAGCGCCCAACGGATCACCCGGCGAGCGTGAGAATGCTCAGCGGTCAGTCCCTTAAGGGACCGAATCATCTGATCAAGCGATATTCCCCTATACCAGCTAGGGATTCCCGCATACTCCCAGCGAAGGTTGTAATCAATGCTGTGATCGCGAATGTCAATCCTCATCATCACCGGATTCATCATCCATTTCGTCCAAGCCCCAGTAGTCACGGAACGCTTGCGACGTGGGGTCCTGCATGATGGACTGCCGCTCCATCTCCTGGAGCACTGCCCTCGCCTTCTCGGCAAGCCTGACCCGGCATGACAAGAAGTGCGTCCACGGAGGTACGCCCCGCCGGGCAAGATCGTCTGGCACAACGTAGAGGTCGATCATTGTCTTGATCAGTTCCGGGGTGATCCGGTCTTCAGGTCTAGCGACCTTCTGGCGCATCCACCGGTCGAAGGTGGCGGCCAGCGCGCCGACCTTCACAGCGTCCGGAACCCACGCCAGAGCGTTCAGCCCGGAATCGAACTTCTGGATGTGATCCCGGAAGTAGAGGGCAAGTTCCCGGCCATTACGTGCTGTAGAGCCCTCAGAAGCCTCCTGAGGCTCGTTCTCGCCTCCCCAAAGCTCTTTATCCGGATCTATCACCACGGTGGCCTCTCTGGCCTTCTGAGCCCTTCCTCCGGCCTTCTTCGAAGAAGGCCTTTCCCTTCTCCGACCGCCGCCTTGCGGCGTGTCGGTAGAAAAGGAAGATACGTTAGTATCTTCCTTTTCGGACGCATTAGAACTACTAGTACTTATATAAGTACTAATACTTATATTCGGATCCGGCTTTTCCGGATCCGGAACTTCCGGATCCGGAATCTCCGGATCCTGAAAATCAGGATCCCGGGTAGTTACTACTCCTCCGGGCTTCCGGGTGGTCCGATCCGCGTCCACCACATACCGGGTACGCTTCAGGTTGCCATGCTCGTACATCTCAACCAGGTCGATGTACCCGGCATCCGCAAGCTCTTTCAACGCTTTGTACAGGCTGTCCCGGCCTTCCAGAAACCACTTGCGAAGCTCCTCAATGTCGCACTGCCACCCATCTGGCCGGGAGCGGAGGAAGCAAAGCACGCCCCAGGCGCGAGCTGAGATCACACCAGGTTCAAGAAGCCCGCTGGGAATGATGGTGGGGATATCACTCCTCTGAACAGTTACGACAGACAAAGGCAACCCCAATTGCTCAGATCGCCAAGTACTGATAGGATTCAAACCATCAAGATCAGTACCTATTGTGTGGTGGGTGTCGCCAAACACACCTCCACCTAGCCCCCGGCTTCCTGGCAGGCCGGGGGCTAGCTTTTTAGGCGCTCAACAGGTGGGTGGGAACCTGGTCCCTCGGCACAATCTTGCGCACTGTTCCCTTACGCGGCCGACCACGCCCGGCCAGAGCGATGATGTTACCTTCCTCATCGCACAGAACCGCCACCTCGCCATCCTTGGGACGCGGGCTGCCGATCTGCTGCACAGATTCCCTAGACGCGGCCTGCGCGGCAGGTTCCGGGTCATCCGGCATCTGCGCAATGTGGAGCGCCAATTCCAAGGCAAGAGGGCAGTAATCCACAAACGATTCCATGAAGAGAGCGGCACCCCGAAGATCGGCGGCTGCAACGATCTCCAGCACAGAGGACAGCACCTTCTTCAAAGGAAGCTTAGGCCTTGTTTCTCCCAGGTTGAGCTTAGCCGCCCAATCCGGGCGCATCTGAGCAAGGTGAGCGCGCACCTCGCTCGTGAGCTCACTCACGTCCCACGCTGCGATATTCCGGTAGTTCTCCAAGTATTGCAGGGAGAAATACAGAACGTGAGAGAGCGGCTCTTCAGGTTCACCTTCAGTAGGAAGACCGCGCATGAAAGGCTGCTCGTCATCATCCGGCTGCCCTTCCTTCGGCTCGGTCTCCTGCGCTTCGCCGGAGCGCGCACCCTTCCCAGAAGGAAGATTCTGCTCCAGCTCCTCTTCCGTAGGAAGAACAAGCTCGTCTAGCCCTTCACTGGCGATTTCCAGGATAGGGAACCCGGCGTCGTACGCGGTGACCAGCAGCTTCTCCGTAAACGGGTCTGGTGCGTCCTCTTCTGGCCCCCAAGCCAAAATCACGTAAGGGTCGTACCCTTCATCCTTGGCATCGTTCAAGGCGGCCACCAGTGCATGGGGGATCTCATCCGGCGAGTCCACCGTGTACATGCAAGAGGCAAGCGGGGTGAGAATCTTGTCGATCTTCTCAGGGTCCTCACTGGAAAGAGTGATGATGCTGCAGGTCAGCCCATAACCAACTACCAGATCGGCTGCCGCCCTAACCAACTCGTTATAGGTGCCCCCGGTAATCGGCAGGATCATCAGGGGATCAACCGGCTGATTACTCTTCAAGCGCAGCCAGTCACCCAGCAATGACACAGCGTGGTCGTATGTGATCTCGCCGCTTCCCGCGACAATCACGGCGATACGTTCACGCGTCTTAGTCTGATCCGTCTTTGAGGCAACCATCATGCTCCCGAGATTGAACCAGTTGAGGCTATCATGCCACAGCCGGGAGGGTTAATCCTATCCCTACCCGGAGTGAAATGCCCCAGGTAGGGATAGGAATCATCGCTTAAGGGAGATCACCGCCGCTCGAAGAATTGCCACGGCAGCGGATGCGGCCAGCCCATCAACGAGTGGCCAAGGAAGATACAGCAACCCGACTGATAGCAGGGCCACGGCGATGGTTTGCACCGAATCGTGGAGCTTGTAGGTGAATGGCCGGGAGATGATTTCCCAGGTGATCCATGCCGCTAGAACGATTTTGAAGAACGTGAAAAGATCAGTCACGGATCAGAGTGTCCTTAGCAGCCTCGCTAGCCTTGGTTCCCTTCCAGATGCCCAGGTACGCGCACACGCCGATGAGGAAGCTCTCAAGGCTGGTGAGAAGCGCCATAACCCAATCAAATGGCGCGTTCTCCTGGAGAGCCACCACGTAGTTACCGATGAACAGAGAAACTGCCGAGAAAGCGAGGTTCATCACCTTCTTGACACCAGAGGGCCAGCTTCGGCGGCTGAACAGGTCAACAAGGATCGGAATAACAAGACCAGTGATGATGGACCAGAACTGGATAGTGTGTACAGTAGTCACGCTCTCTCCTAATCCGCATACGGGAGAATTCCGAACTCTGGCTCAGTAACCCCGATACCGGTAGGAACGTGGTCTTCCAGAGCTCGCTTCAAAATATAAGTTCTTTTCTCCCGATTCTTGTAGTAGAACAGGCCATTGTAAGGGTTATTGGAACCCTTACGGTAAGTGACGTCCTGGGAACCATCAGGCCAGAAGTAGGGCAGTACTTCAAGCCCTTCTTCGACCAGGATCCCGGCTACCTCGAATTCCTCGTCTTCCTCCTGAACCCAGAAACGCGGATCCCAGATGAGGACAGCCTTACCGTCGCCAGGTGCGGTGAATGTGATGTGCAGGCGACGCCACCCGTCCAGTTCCCGATCATCCGGCACCTGGGACCAGTAGCAAGTCTTAGAGATAGGCTCGAGGACACCCTCTCGGGAAGCAAAGATCCCAAGATCGATCATACGGCCGCTGCTGATTTTCACATACGCGGACGCGGTGTACGTTGCCCCAGGTCGAAGCGGGTTCAGCGGTGTCACAATAAGAAGCTGCTGGCCAACCTTCACCGGAACCATGAGACCTGGCGTTGTGTCGCCGGGAATGGGAGATGGGATGTTCTGGGCGATGTAGTCAGGCCCGGGTTCCGCAAAAACGACAATAGTTCCGGTCGAAACGTTGATACGGTCAGCGTAGACGATCGGGCGAAGACTGGCACCGGGTTCGAAAGTGCTAGACGGGTTGATATTCACTTGAACATATGTGAATTCCTGGTAGGTTCCCGGCGGCATGTTGGAGAACTTGATTCCCGGTACCACGTATGCGGCACGCCTCCACAGCACACCATCAGAGGATTCCTGGGTGTTTGGTACGAGAAAGCTGCCCTGAACGTAAACCCAGTCTTGCCCAGAAGCGCCAGTGAGGATGCCACCATTCCCGCTTACGGTTGCGCTCTTAAGCGGGTCATTCTCTCCGATACCAAAAATGGCGAAATTGTCGAACGCCCCAGCGGGAATTCTCGGTCCGGCATCCAATGAACCGGTTGCCATGGCCTCACCACTGGCTGAGGTCACGCCAGCGATGGCCATCTCCACGCTACCGGTGGCGGTCGCGATACCCACGATGGGGGTATCCTGGAGTTCCGGCGGAACGGAGAGCTCAATAGAACCGTTAGCGCTCGCCGAACCGGTGGAGAAGGTGAGCACAGCGATGTCGGCACGCGCACTACCGGAGGCGGTAACCGATCCCGTGAGTTCACCGAGATCGATCAAGATATACGCTTCAAGGCCGCCTGTAGCTTGCGCGATACCACTGGCAGATGCGGGACCATACGGCCACAGCTGCAGCTCACCGGTTGCTACCGCTTTGCCGTGGGCTTCAGCCCCGGTAAGCCATATCTCCTCCAGGTAACCGGTAGCCGTGGCGGTACCAGAAAGCTCAACCACGGAATAGGTGCGCGGCTCGATGCTACCGGTAGCGGTAACGTTACCGGTAGCCGTGGTCTTAACGGCCGCGATCGTCACAGAGTTGTTTGGCTGCCCCTTCCACCCGTAACCGGGGGTGTCACCATCGATGTAGTTCGTTTCGTTTTGTGTCGCAAGCCGGATGTAGTTGAACGTCGCGGTTACGGTGTGGGAAGAGCTGCTATAGCCGCTGGGTGTGAGGATGTGGAACGCGATTGAAGCGTATACCGCACCGGAAGGGACTGTGACCGGGCCACCGCCACGGCCACCGCTTCGCGGCAGAATACCTGTAGAGGACGACAGGAGGGTTTGGCTAGAGTCGTAGAACCGGATTATGACCCGGATGTCATCATTTTGTCCCAAACCGTTCAGGTTGGAGACGGTCACGGACAGGTACGCGGTCCCGGCGGGCAGGTTATCAAGAGGCAGGATCGGGGACTGTGCGCCGATATCTCTGTAGGTGCTACCGGAACGGCTGACAGCACCGCTGACCGTTACACCATTGGCCCCATTGGTGACGGTCATCCCGCTGGCGTTTTGCCCGGATGCCTCCCAGTATGGAGACCAGGTGTGGTCATGTAGTTGCGGGCGCGGCCAGTAGTTCCAGACACCGTTGTAGGTCACGCTGGGGGCAGAAAGCGTCCTGGAAAGGTGCGGAGTTCCCTCCCAGATGAAACCGGCGGTGCTGCCGTCCACATAGTCGGTCTCGGTTCCCTCACACAACCGGAGGGAATCGATAACCATTTCACACTGGTCACCAATATTCCGTAGCGTTGTGTAGAATTCGAATTCGAAGTAGGTGACATCCGGCTGCTGGGTGAATCGAACGTAGTTGCGGCCGGAGCCGATGGTGATGGTGGCCAGGATTGAACCGTAGTCATCGAATACCCTGAGCCGCCATGGTTGGCCAGTGGTGGAAGAGCGCAGGCGGTCAAATGAGAATGTCCACGTCTTTGGAGTGGACGTTGGCGGCAGCTCCAGCGCCAGATAGAAATACGAATAAATCTCTTCCGGGAACAGGTTCTGCTCAATGTACTGGAGAGCGTACGTGCCCCTCGTCCCAGAAATGCCGCTCTGACGGCGGAATGTGATAGACGAGTCATCCGGGTCCCCGTAAGTGATCCACGCTTGATCTCCAGCATTTTCCCAGCTGGAATGCTCAAAGCTCGGGCAGACGATATAGTTTGCGACAGCCATCCATTACTCCACGGAAAGTCCGAATATTGTCGAACTTGAATTGAACGTTGAAGACGCGGTTGCTACAACCGTATTGTTGCGCATCACCGTGTAATTGCTGCCATTTACGGTCACCGTCAATCGGTCCCCATCCCGGATAGGGGTGGAGTAGGTGACCAGGGTTGTGACCGTGCTGCCGTTGACAGTTTGAAGCTGGGTCCGGGTAGCGCGCACATAGGATGTCGGTGAGGCGTAACGCAGAACGATAGCCTGTACCTGTCCCTGTGGCGCGTCGCTCACGAAGGTTACAGCTACCTGCGCGTTCGGGCTGCCGTAGTTGATCGTGGCAAGAGCACGCTGTCCCTCAACAGCCGGGTGAGCGACACCATAGGTGTACCCGTCACGCACAAACTGCCCAACCTGATTCGTCCACTGTTTACCACCAAGATCAGTGAGCAATGCGTCAATGCTCTGATTCGGATTGTCCTGCAGGTAACTGGTAAACGTATCAAGCACCCGGTTATCGGTTACGCCGAACTCACGCCCAAGGTAGTTTCCGAATTCGTCATAGAATTCCAGGAACACTGAGGCTGGAACCGGTGAGACGCCCGGGTTCAGGTGCGGCTGGTGGGTGTACGCGCTAACGTTGATGACGTACCTGGTATCCTTGCCGACTGCAAACCAAGGGCTTTCACTGGTTGTCGGGAATATTCCTGCGGGGATCGGTTTGATGGCGTAGTAGAGCCTTCCGTTGTAGAGCACCATGGAACCGGCCGGGTAGGCGCGTTCAGGATCCCACTGCTGGGGTTCCTCAAGCGGGATCCCATGCAAGATCGGGATCATCGGATCATTTTCACGCCCAATAGGAATGGGAAGACACCGCGCCCCAATGTCTGCGGTAGTCGAGGACGTGTTGCGAACACCTATCGCGTTGCAGTCGAAACGGGTGTCCCCTGGGCGTGGCGGACCCTGAATCAGAGTGGTCCTAACCTGGTTGTTCGACACGCCGGAGGTGAACGAGATCCCCTGCCAACCGTGCTGGGAGCGGGAATCCGGGTCATAAGCTGCCGTATTGTCATCCTCAACCAGTAGCGGTTCCCACCACTGGTTGGCGCGGCGCTCACCATCCGGGCACTGCTCCCACCCGTACGCGGGCGCGATGCACTTGTAGCTCACGTCATAGAAGCGCACCACGTCACCCGGTTGGTACCGCTTAGACGGCTCCCAGTTGAACGGGAGTGGATGCAGCATCTGGGAGCGGTCCACGGTAAGCATCAGATTGTTGGTGCGCCTGAGCTCAATCTCCCACCCGGAAATGATCTTTCCAGCAGCCTCAATCGTGGCCTGGGTGCCACGGGTGGCCGCGATGGCCGCGCCCTCCTTGGCCAGGGAGCGTTTACGCAGTGCCTGAATCCCCGGATACTCAGGGAAGCCAAGCTGGGCGATGATGTTGTCAACCAGGTCAATGTGGGTGACGTGGGGGTCTGCTGCGAATCTGGCCGCCTGAATGGAGGTGCGAACCCGGTCAAGCCCCCAGCCGATCACCGCCATGAATTTGGCAAGCTCAACGTTATCCGGGGCCTCTAGGGTGAGCTGGCTGCCACGGAGCATCCGGTAGTGGATGGGCAGACGGGACCACAACCAGGCACCCGAGTTGTGGTCCACGATGTGCAGGCAGCTTGTGTAAGCGGCCGGAACCCACACGCCGGAAATCTTGATGTAGATCGCGTAGTAGTAGATCTCACCCGGCCGTACACCACTGTCCTGGAAGCTGCTTTCCGGGGTAACGGAATCGATCAAGATCAGGCCATCGGTTTCCGAAGACGGGTACCCGTAGGGTGATTTGAGCAAACGAAAGCCCTCAATCTCACCAGTGGGCTGGTTCCAGGTGAGCTCAATCGTACGGTAGTTGATGCTCCGGGCTGAGAAGCTATCAACATCGAAACCCGGGTTGAATTCCGGGTCAGGACCATAGAATCGGGTACCGTACAGGCTAGAAAGGTAGATGGCCATAGATCACCTTGTCCCAAAACCGAAATCGCGCTCCCAGTCAGTCGAATACCGGTACCTGTCTCTGGCTACCTCGTCCACCCACCGAACCCCATCCTCGTGAGTCCGGAATGTTGGCGCATTCCTGTTCGACGGGTAGTACCACCTTGGGTCATCAGGTTGGATGTGGATGAAATCAATAATCCGCCAACCATTCCGTTCATGCCCGCCATAAATAGGGAGGACCATACAATCGTCGAAGTTACGCCGATCCGGGATATTGGTAGGCTGATCGATTGGACGGGTGCCCGACGGTCTGTCGGGCGGTGACTCAAAAGGGATGCTCGTCCCCTCCCCGTTGTACGCATCCTGGCATCGCACCAGGTGGGCGCGCAGGTACACGTGGGCGAGCAGAATGTGATCCGGTGCCTGAACCTCGGTTCGAATGCCCAGGCTGATCGTGGTCCCAGCCTGGAAGGTGTCCTCCCAGGTCAGATTGTTGTGCAGCGCGTAGGAGTTCGTGTCATCTTCCCGGATCACGTCCCGGACACCCACGTCGTTTCCGTTGACCTGAAGCCTGAGCAGCCGGGCCGCGTTCTGCTGGCGTGTGTACGTGGTGGACGCCCAGTCGCACTTCGCGGTGATCATCCAAAGACCGGTCTCATTGATCCGGAAACCGGTACCCGTGGACATGCCGAACGGGTCATCGTCCGCGCGCAACTGGGGCGTGTGCCACTGGTTAGGGCTGGCCCGGAAATTATGGTGTGAGCCCCGGAAGTAGGGGATGTGCTCACCGCGTGCCACGGATTGAATCCGGGCAGCAACAGTCCCATGATCCGGGGTGAGACCACCCGGGTTATTAGTTGCCCGCTGCGGAATGACACCAAGGGTTTCCTGGATTGCCTTGGTCTCTTCCTGCATGCGGTTCATGTGGTCTGCCCAAACGATGTCAATGTAGTTTCGCTTGGTCGTCCACTCGGGAATTTCGTAAGGATACGAGGCTGCCAATCAAAGTCTCCTTCCTACCGGAGCGGGTACATGCCACCGGAGGATTCCCAGCGCGAGAAGTACTTGTCCAACGCGGGTTGCGAGTAGTAGCCGCCTTGAAGATCCGGGTAGTAGATCGTGTGATCCGGGTTGACCAGAATGATGTTGATACCAGGGTCATAGGGGGTGTAGCTTGGTGTGGGTCGTGGTTTAACTGGTGGTTCAACTCGTGGTTTCGGGATTTCCGGTTTGGGACCGGGTTCCGGTTTAGGCTCTGGTTCCGGTTCGGGAAGCCGCTCAAACGCGGTAGTCAAATTGAGTTCAGCCCGGCCTAGGCAGCGTACCAGGTGAGCGCGCAAATAAACGTTGACCTCGCACTCGTAGTTGCTTGGCGGCTGCTGAATGTCGGCGCGAACCGCGACACTGATATTCGTGCCCTTGGCCAGCGCTTCTTGCCAAACCACGCGCGTCGTTGGAGTGGAGGACGTGTACTCGTCCTCAATCAAGCTTCTCCGCAGGCCAACATCCTCACCGTTGATCTCGATACAGACAAGCCGCACTGCGTTCTTCTGTTTGGACACACTGTCAGACTTCCAGTCAGCCTTGGCGGTGAGCACCCAGTACCCGGTTTCCGGGATGGTCAACCCGGCGGGGTATGCTGCACCATGCGAGTCCGCGATCGGGGTCTCAAATGACACCCGGTACCACCGGTTAGCCGGGATAGTGACCGCAGTGTTCGCGGCCACATAGGAGATCATCTGCTCGGCACGTGCGACCTTGGTGATCCGGTTCGCGACCGTGCCGTAATCGTTCACCCGGTCGGCGGGATCCCTAGTCGCCACCTGCGGGAGAACACCAAGCGTCTTTTGAGTAGCCTGAATTTCGTTTTGCTGAATGTTGAAATGAGCCGCCCAAATCGGGTCAATGAAGTCCCGCTTTTCAAGCTCGTGTCGAATTCGTGCGGGATAGGTTGCGTCTGCAGTGGGGAAGTCCGTCACGTGGTGATACCCCCCATGGTTTGGATGAAAATGTTGCCGACGTCCGGCAGCTCGTAAGGGGAGAAGGTGATGTCATCAACCCCGATTTGTGGAGCGTCTGCCCTGGCCATGAGGGGAATCGTGATATTGACAACACCCGGGACAGCGGTAAGCGCGCTGTAGACGGCACCAACGGTGAGCCGGGAACCAAAACCAAGCTCAGGGCTGCGAATCAGATTCGTAAGGGTGGTGCGTACCTGGTTTTCGACGACAATGTTCCGCTGGTTGGGGCCGACCGTGAGCCGCATCGGCGTGGTCTCGGTACCGAAATTCACTGGGACCTTGGTGTGCCCCTGCACGGTCACAGTCACCCCACCCATGGCGGCGGCCTGCAGCTCATCCTTAACGACCGCGATGAGATCTGGTGTCGGCTGGCTGCGGTTTGGCCCGGCAATGAACACAGTGACGCTGGTGCTGACAGCCGACACCGCGTAGGCGTGGGTGACACCGGGTACGGTGAGCGCGATACGCGCGTAGTCCTGGGTGGTCACCGCGCGACCGTAGCTGCCAAACGCAATGGCCGCGTTACGCCGGATAGTGTCCAGATCCTCAGGATCAGAGCCACCAGTTGTTGCGGAGGACAGCGGAACCCCGGCACCATCCGTGGCCACGGTTACCCCGGTGAGCTCACCGGATGGGTCCGAAATATACGCAATCTTTCCAGCGACTATGTTCCCCGCTGCACCAACCCCGTGCCGGTATGTTGCAAAAATGCGCGCACCCATCGGGGGAACGGCACCAGAAGTACCATCCCCGAAAACGATCATCGTCGTATTGTCTGCCGTGGGGCGTAGCGTGAATACCATGTCGTACGGGCGGGCGAATAGCAGCCGGGGAACCGGGGTCCACTCAGTAATCCCGTCCGTGGTCTCCACGTACACGCGGACACTGTCATCAATCACACCCGTTTGGGGGATAGCAAACCGCTGATTTGCCATCCCGGTGCTGACACCGATTTCCACCATGCGCCGGGTACGCCCCTCGGCTACCGCCACCGTTGCGGTGCCGCCATCACCAGGGACGACAACATCCTCAACGGTTTCGAAAATGAGCGGCGAATCAATCGCCTCAATATAATCCGTTGTAAGCTGCGTACCAGCGGGCACGGTAACCGACGGGCCACCAGGGCTGGTGGTGAGAGTCACCGTTCCGGTAGCGGCAATGGTTCCGTGCGGGACGTAGCCGAGCATTTCCGCAAGCAGCAGAACACTGGCCCTGGTAAGCGCGGTTGGCAGAAACGCCTCGCGCAAAAGGCGGTCAATCGCGTAATTATTCAGGTCCGCTGCGTGCGCGAACAGCTCGGTCAGAACAACACCGAAGTCCGCCTCCGACCGGGAGGTCCACTCAGGCATGATCGCCTCAGCGCGCCTGAGAATGTCCTCCTTGATGGCGTAGAAATCGGCTGCGGTGTAATCAATAGGCGGATCAGCCACGCAGCACCTCCCTCACACCGGAAGAATTCACAGTGGCGGTGTGCACGTGGCGTGCCCTAAGCGGATCGCTATCCTCCGTGTCCGTGCGCTGGTAGAAAACGTCGATTCGGGACACATTCCCGTCATCCTCGTGCACAGGAATCACGGTTTCCACATTTAGACCGGGCTCCCACATGTCCGCCTGCTGGGCGACCAGGCGGGAAAGCTCCTGCTCGACGTAGAGAGGGTCTGGGTGGAACAGGTAGTCGGCAACCGGCACCCCGAATTCGGGCAGCATGACACGCTCACCCGGAATAGTGCCGATAATTGAAATCAAGCGCTGCCGGACCTGCCTGTCCACGTCACGGGTGGTCTGAACCGCACCATCCGGCCCAATGCGGAAAGGCAGGTCTATAGCAACAGGCTGGGGAGTGGGCATCAGCTCCCACCCCCAGTCACATGGTGTACTGTAAGGAAAATTAGCGCCTTCATCATCATCACTGGAGAACTGCAATATAAACTTCATTCTCCAGTGTATTTGGGGCGCTAATTATTCTATGATTCGCTGATTTGCTGCTCTAGCTTTTCGACTTTCTTCGCGAGTTCTGAAACCGCAGCCCATAGGATGCCGATCAAAGCCTGAGTGCTTACGTTCTCCCCAGATCGGGCGATTTCAGGCAGGTCATCAAGCATTGGCCCAATCCGATCCCGCTGATCAGGGGAGTGTTCGTGCTTGTATTTCCACAGTTTTGCCGGGGCGTTCTTAACCGCCTCTACCGGGTCGAAATCCACATCACGGATATCGTGCTTCAAACCCGGGTTTGAAGCAATCTCAAACTCGCTCGCAACCGAGGGCACGTACCCGCTGCCGTTCGGACCCATGTTGTGAACCTTGCCCCCGGTGGTCACCACGGATGAGGATGACCCGGTTACGGTGACAGTTGTGCCATCAATTGTGATTCTCCCATTCGGGTTTTTTACGAGCATGTTTTCGGGGGCATTCCAGATAAACCCGCGCTTCCGGTCGTAAGGAATGTGATAGATTGGGTGCCGGAAGTCCCCGCCAAGGTAGCGAATCCACACCTTGTCACCCGGCTTCAAAGGGGCGAGGATCATAGAATCCGGTTCAGCCCACTCCGTCAGCTCATCACCCTGAACATCGGGAACCCGGCACTCAACCCGATACCGGTTCTCCGGATCATTCGCTGAGTTCACAATGCCCCAGAAAACGCCTTCACGATCGCCATGCTGCATTCTCATAGCGTGATATGCCTCATTACCGAAGACTTCCAGCCGTTATTGGACGGCGTGCAACTGTCATCAATCAACGGCACCGCCTTGTCTGAGAACTCGTAGTCCGTCTTAGTGTTCCGAGCGAGCTCTACCTGGGTGCTGAACACCGGGTACCCCAACCCAGTGACCCTGTAAGAGCGCAGGTAGTGGGATGCGGTGTTGATGACCCACACGCCCCGTAGCGGGTTTGGGATGGCCCGCCCCTTCAGCTCAATGGGCTGACCTGGGACCAGTCTTGAGGAACCAACCAGCAAGGTTTTGGCCGTCACCCATTCCTGGGTCTTCGTGGAGTGCCCGCTCAACCGGTACTCCAGGTCAGCGAACGAGTCTGGGCGATCATCAGCCAGGTACAGGGCGCGGGCTTTAGCAGTGTCCTGTTTGCGGCTCGTGATCATCTTCCCGGATGCGTGATCGACACCATAGATGGCTCGCCGAAGCTGACGGCCGAAAGCCTCAGGCAAGTCACCACCGACCTGGGCTTCAAACCGCAGGATGTTCGTAGGACGAGTTGGATCCTTGTGGTGCTCGTACGTGGGCGCGTACGGCATCTTCGCGGCCGCCCAAGCGGCCACGTCGATGAAATAGAGGACACCGTTCTCGATGTGGAGCTTCCGGCCGCTCTTCAAAGCCCGCTCGTGCAGGAAATCAAAATCACTCAAATTGTCCTGGTACAGGTACTTGTGCACGTAGCTGGTCTTGTGAACCACTGAACTCAGCCCGTGCTTTTGGGCGATCTCGCGAGCAATGCCCGAGTCCGTAATGTTCCGCCAAACCTTACGAACCTGGTCGGTGAGCAGGTAACCAGTCCCAACAAGCAGGTAGCGGATTTCCACGTTTCCAGGGCGCTGCGGGCTGGCAGTGTCTACGTCAGCGTGGTGCACATACCCGTACCAGGTTGCTACCTCGTCTGGTTTATTGCCCCATTCAATCTCGACCAGGCTGTCTTCCTCATATAGCCTTGGGTCATCCGCTTGATAGTACGGGATTTGTGCCCGAACGTGTGCAATAGTGTTCCAGCCGAGGTGCTGTTCGATCAGCACGTCGGCGGTGGCGGGATCCATTCTTTGCCCGCCAATAGTGATCTTGAAATGGATGTTACGCCAGGACATTCGGGATCCTGATCACCTGCCCGATCTTAAGATTCCATGGCTCAATAATTTCCGGATTGGCATCCAAAATGTACCACCACAAATCCTTATTCTTCAGAAATTTGTGCGCCAAAAAATCAATCCGATCGCCTTCTTTGATTCGGTAGTACGTGAAGTTGAATGTCCAGTCCGGGTTTGGGCGGAGCTCACGACCGCGAACTACCCCGCCACGGAACGGCGAGGAAACCGGTGCTATACCCTCATAACGATTCATGGGGCATCACCAAGTCCAGATTCTCTGGGTGAGCACGTGCGGCATACCTCGCTCGGTTCTACGCATCAGTCCCGACAGGTCTTGGCTCTGCTGACGGCTTCCACCACCACCACCGCCACTGCTACCGGAGTTGCCTGAGCTCTCACTAGGTGCTTGAGTAGTCGGTGGCTTCAGGCGGGCGCTGATCTGCACACTGCACCGCATAGGAACCTGTTGAGATGAGAAAAGTTCCCACGTAATATCAAAATTCTCAATGAACCCGTAGAGTCTAAGTGCTCCCGTGTTGTTAGAGAACACAAACCAAACGGGGGAATACATCATGACCCCGTCACTATTCGCTGGGCGTGATTGATTAGAATCTTCCTTCAACCCAACGATCGCCTTCAGCACCTCGATATCATGTTGAACCCCGTTCGCCAGTGTTCCTTCATTAACTTCATAGGTGCGATCAAACATGATTGCGAAATTAATCCGCTGATTTGGCACTGTCACATAATTGCCTGAACCTCGCGGATCATTTCCGTAACTGATGTTGATATTATCAAGCGTCCCATCTATTCCATAACTCGTACTAATAGCGGATGGGTTATAGAGGAAGTTCAGCTTATGCTTTTCGCGAAGCGGGCTGGTACCGCTCTCATTGTCCGTCACAATGTATCCACGGGCAATGTTTCTTATACGGCCCATTGGGGCTATGTTGAGCAGATTTCTGTGAGGCGGCATGTTTTCCATTACATCCCCTGAGCAATCCGCTTGTGCTGAAGCAAACGGTCAATCTCCTGCATGAGATCGCGGGCGAGTTGACGTGCAGCCTGCCGGGTGCCGAAGTTGCCGCCGGAGTTCGGGTTCGCGTTGATCGTGATCTGAATCGAGTTCGGACCGAATGTGATATTGTGGTTTGTATTATTCGTGGTCGTGTTGTGACTGACGTTCTCCCGGAGGAGCACGTCACGGATCTTCTCCGCCTGCTTGGCGGGAATGATCATCTCACCCTTGTGAACAACAGCTGGCTGATCGTGTGGGATTTCCCACGCGCCCCGGTCATACCAGTTCTTGGCAAGGTGGTGCGACCACGCACGCTTTGGAGTCCCATAACGCTGGGCAATATAGTTGAGACCCCACTCAATCTGAGCGCGAGGACTATTCTGCCACTTCGGGTCCAGGGCAACCTTATGCCCCGACCCGGGAGCCGGGTTAGCCTGAGGAATACCGTACGCCCCAGAACTCGGATTCCTGGCCTTATCGTTCCACCCCGACTCCTTCATCCACAGCATGTAGAGGGCGTCCCACTCATCATTAGCGTCCGTCCACCCCCGGGCATAAGACATCTCCTTGCCCAGCTTGATATTCCGCCGAATACGGGCGCTCTTCGGAAGAGGTGGAATCTTGCCACGGACACCCTTACCAGCCTTGCCGGGAAGCAAGCCCTCACCTTCAGGAATCTGCGCGGCCCCGGTGTCCTTCTTCGTCTTCTCCTTCTTCGGTTTCTCCCGCGTGGACTCCTTGGTCTCCTCGTGCTGAGTGGACTCACCACCTACATTGATGAAATGTGATCGAAGAGGTGAGTTCGTACCGAAAATGGTTTCAACGATGTCGATCTCTTCGACACTGCCAAGCTGGTTGGCGACACTGAACACAACGTTACCGGTGATCGGGTCACCGGACACCTCATCGCCACCAGTACCAGTCTGCTCAGTGGGAAGCTTTTCAACCTCTTCCTGCTGCTGCTTGAACTCGGCAGCACCAATACCGTTGGAAGCAGGTCCCGAGCTTCTGATGAATCGAAGAATCCTGTGAATACCCGAAGGCCACGCGCGAACCTCACGGATACGCTTACCCGTACTCGGTGCTTCGATGTAGCTGCCACCGGTCCAAAGAGAAACGTGGCCACCAGCATTGGTGTAAATCAGGTCACCAGGAAGTACCGCCTTCCTGCTGATCGGAACATTCTGGGCTTTCGGATTCTTCAGCTGGTCCCACGTGGTTCGGCCGATGTTTATATTTGCACCAGTTTTATAGGCCATCCACACCAGGCCGCTACAGTCAAACCGGTCCGGCCCCGCACCACCCCACTGGTACCATTTACCAATCTGAGCACGAGCATAATTGATGACACGCGCAATAGTTGAAGCGCCACCAATTACATCATCCTGATTCCTGCTAGTCTTCTTGTCCTGAACGATCTTATCCCCGGATCCCTTGTTCTTCTGATCGGTTCCCTTAGGCTTTTGGTCACTCTTCCGGGAAGAACTGAGTGCCGAAGACAGAAGCGATTCGCCACCCTGGCTAGTAGAGTGGCGGGTACGCATGTCATTAGCGTTGGAATTCTGTGCGCTCTGCGAGGTGGGCTGCTGGTTTGAACCAGTGTCGGACTCACCCAAGTTCAGCCAACCCAGGATGGTCCGCAGCGGGCTGCGCAGGAATTCCCAAAGACCACCCGACTTCGACAGGATACCCGTGGCGTCCTCGAGAGCCTTCCTGAAACTGTTTATGGCCTCGGTACCCTGCCGGGTTTCCTCGATTACCGCCTTCCACGATTCAATGAATTCCTTGTTGAGCTCGGCATCAAAGCTGCGCTCAATAGCCTGGATATCCTTCTTCTGCTGCAGAACGGTGTCAACCGGGATGTTGTAGCGTTGCAGAGTCTCGCGAGCTCGCAAAGCTTGGGGACCCGTTTGAGCAGCCTGAACCAGAAGGCGGTCAAACTCTTCACCGGAAAGTCCCGATGAGGTAGCGGTAGCGTAGGCGCGAGCGTACTCAGCCAACGCCTCAACCGCCTCATCACTGAGACCAAGCGCACGCAGGTTGAAATACAACGGTTGGCCCTGTGCTAGGGCAGCCTGAACACGCTGGGGATCCACACGGTCCGTGCCGAACGTGCGCCGGAACAGTCTACGCACGAACTCGGCATTACCAATATAGGCGTGGTCACGAGTGAACAGTTCACCATAGCCGAGCAGCCTGGCACGGTTAGCAACCCTGGGTGACAAAAGCTCAGCGATGACACGCATGGAGCGCTCATCGCCCATCGTCGAATTGATCATTGCCAGAGCCCGCCATGCCGCATCAACGCTGCGGTCACGGGCCGTGTTCAGGGACCAGCCGCCGGATACCCGCATACGAAGGAATTCGGCGGCCAGCGTGTCTTCTAGCGACAATGCCGTAGCGGACCTGGCAGCCGTGTGCGGGCCGAAAACGTTTCGCAACCAGGTTTGGGACGCCTGCGAATACGGTAGCCCGGAACCAAGGGAGGCACTAGCGGCGGCAAGCTCCATGAGCATCTGGGGCAGCCGCTCACGTTCACCAAAACGCCGAAGAGCGGACACCCCAGACAGCACGGCAGTGGTGCCGATATAACCGGCTAGAGCAGCCCGGCTGTGCCCACCATTACCAACCAAATTGATCAGACTGCCCCCACCCGATCCACCGGGTGGGAGAGCGGGAAAACCACCACCAGGCGGCAGACCACCACCGCCACCGTAACCACCGTGACCACCATTACCAGCCCTGGCTAGCAGGGAGCCAGGCTGCTGGGGCGAGCCACCCGGTGGTACTTTCGCAGTCCAATAAAAGGGCGGGGAACCACCACCCTGCCAGCTACCAGCACCACCAGCCGCGGGGGAGGAACCGTACCCGGTCGGCCCCTTTACATGACCCCCCAGCCCCTTACCCCCGTACATGGCCGTGATGGCGGCCTGAAGATTGGACTGGGGCTGACCAGAAGCACCCTTAGCTCCCCACGACATAAACGTCGTGGGGATCTTCTGAAACTGCTTCCCGAAATTCTCGAATAGCTTATTAAGCTTATCGATCTGGGAAATCAGCTTATCAGTCTTACGGGCGCTCTGGTCAATACTCCACTGAAGCGGTCGCCAGCCCATCACTAGCGCTTCAGTTGCCACGCGCTCTCCTTTCCGCACGCCAACGCGCCATCTCAAGGAAGAAGCGGCGCTCAGCCACGGTTAGTGAGCGCGCATCCTCAAGCCGCCATCCCGGGTAAGCCACAATCAGTGATTCATAAACTGCGTAGAGCGCCGCAATATCAGTAGCGAAACAGCGCGTTAATTGCCACAATAAAGTCCGAAGTGTGCCCGCAGTCCGGGCATGTGACCTTCACCTCATTCAACCTGGGTCCAGGACGCTTATTCGTGAGCTCGTCAAGGATCTTGGCCCGATCCGCCAAACCGAGATCCCGCATGGCCTGCTTGTTGCCGTGCACCAGGCGCTCGTTACCTTGAGGGTCAATAAGCGCGAGCACGCATCGGGAAAGCCACGCGGTATCACGCTCTGCCGGGGTGAGCTTTTCCTGGCGTTCCAGGGCCATAATCGCCAGATGGTCGGCACCAGTAACATGACGAACTCGCGCCCGGTGGCCATGCTTGAGCTCAACAAAGAACTCCAGATTCCCGGGATTCTCCGCCCGCACCACAGGAATATCATCGATCGAAATCGTGAGCTCAAACTTGGCCCGACACTGTTCGCAGGTATACTCCTCGTACTCGATTTCAGGGCCGTAGGTGACCTTACGGATTCCGAGCATGATGGCTTCACGGTCACCAAGAACCATGCGCTCAACGAGTGCCTCGTCCGGCTCATGACCGCCGATGTCCACCAACCCGCCCAAAAGAAGCACGTTGAACATGCGCTCAGGGTTGTTGGACATCTGAGCGCGAGCCATCTGCTCCTCAACAGCCCCAGTAAGCTCCTTGACACGTGCCGTCCGAACAAGCTGCCCGTCAACCATAAGCCCGCACGGCAGCTCAACCTCATCCGGTTGCGGCTGCTCCATAACCGGAGGAGGCGTATCCGGGTTCAGCACCTTGTTCACTAGCGCGGCCGTGCGGGCCGGGTTGTCGGTAGCATTAATCAGCTCAGAAAACTCAGCCACTGTTTGCTCCAATTCTTAAACCAGTCCTGAAACCAAATTATCGGGTTTTCTGATGTGATTTATAGCTACCGACAACCCTACTTAGGCGGCGATGGCACCGCTAATGCGGACACCGGTGTTGTTCAGGTTGTCGGCAACCTGGAACCGGAAACCCTCGTGGACAATCGTCATCGACTGGACCACAACACTCTGGGCACCAGCGTCCAGGTCAGTGAACGAGATAGCGCTAGGCCAGGCGTTGTACAGGATGAAACTGGCCATGGGCACACCAACACCGCCCTTGACCGGGTGCGACAGAACATCCACCTGGATAGTGCCACGGAAATCGTTAGTGGAATCACCGACCGTAGTGCCCTCACCATTCACATAGTCGAACAGGTCGGTCATCCACTTCATGAACCCGTTGTCACCAACGCACAGGCCACGCGAGAAAGTCACGGGCGGGAAATCCGCCTGACCAGGCAGCTTGTGCGGGGTGGTGTTATAACCACCCTCACGGTAGGGGATCACATCAATATTAATGCTCCCCAGACCGCTGACGCTCATGAACCCCATTCCACCAAGCCCATAGGTGCTGGCGTTACCAAAGGTGACTCTGAACTTAAATGACCGCAGAGGGTCACTCTCAAGACGCTTAAGCTCAGCCATCTAACACTCCCCAATTAGCGGCGAACAAACTCAGTGATCTCAGTGCCCTGATCCGTCTGGCCAAGGCGAATAACCACGAATTCGGCCGGGTAGCGAAGAGCCACCATGACCTCGACATTCACACGCCCGGCCGCCACCTCCGACGGCGGATTGATGTCCGCATCACATTTGACCGAGAAAGCCTCGGCCTCATTGGTGCCACCAAGGACACCAGCCCTGGCCAGGGTGCCGAGGTACTGGCTGACCCGAAGCGTGATTTCCTGCCAAAGGTCCGGCCCATTCGGCTCAAACACCGCGAACCGCGTGAGATCAGACAGCTGCTTGCGCAGGTAAATCACGGTTCTGCGGGCGCTGATGTACCGCATGGGGAGCTCACGGTGCAGCGTCCGGCCGCCCATGATGCAAATGCCGTAACCCGGCACGTTGCGAATGATGTTGATGTGGTTCTCAGCAGCCTCATCAAGCTCGGCCTGGCTAAACCTGGTCTCAGCCGCAACAACCCCATCGAGAACCGTCTCAACACCAGCCGGGGTCTTGCCCACGTGACGCACCGCGTCATTCCGGGCGAACTTAGCCAGAACAGCACCACCCGGCGGGATCATTCGCACCGCACCGTACATGCGGCTAGACGGGTCGGAAATCATGATCCACGGGCCGTAAATCGCCGCAAAGGAAGACGCCAGAAGCGGGGTAGCACCACTGACCATTGCGGTGTAACCGGTGAGCACCTGGCCACTGGTCGCGTTTTCCGCAGCGCGCGGCCCGTCAACAACAACAAAGACCTTCTTGGTCTCCTCAGCCCAGGCAATAACCTCGTTGAGGATCTGAATTGAGGTTTCACCGGGCAGGTTCAGGTCAATATTGACATCCAGATCGGCCAGCTTCTTCGCGGCGGCGACGAAATCGTACGGACCCTCACCATCCTCGCCGCCGGAGAAGACAGCGGTCTGAGCGGGCAGATAATCCGTGTCCGGGTTGTAGGTGTACTCCGGGTTCTCAACCTTGAGGTTGTACATGCGGACCAGTCGTGACCCGGTGGCCGGGGAGTCAATAATGGACTCCATGTAGCGGCCGTCATTCGGGTCCGCGCTCAGGTCCTCAAACCGCTCAACCTCGACACCGTCCTCGAGGATGAAAACGTTGAAGCGCCCGGGAGCACCAGTGGGAGTGATCCGGATGCTGAGCTTGTTACCGAGGGAACCGGGTGCCTGCGCAACAAACCGGACAGCTGGCTGGGGGCCACCCTGCTCAGCGGGGGTGTTGTCCGTAACAGTGGTCTCAGCTGGAACCGCGTCAGCGCGGACAGCGCGGACGATGTAGCAGCGGGCACCACCGTTGCGGAAATAGGTGTGGACTGCGTACGGGAGATAGTTGCGCGGACCAGCGAAACCGCCAAAGATCCGCTCAAACTGATTCCACGACGTAATCAGGGTTGGCTCAGCCGGGCCTTTATCCGCAAGGCCGACAAAGGCGGCCACTGCCCGAGCATCACCGTACCCGGACCCGTATCTCGGGCCGAAATACTCCTCAACGTAGACTCCAGGAGTCAGGTACTCAGCCAAAATGTCACCTCAGCGCTAAGGGGTGTACTGGTTTTCGAAACCACCAAGTTGACGAGTACGAGCGCGGTTGTAGATACGCCCAACAACCTGGTCCGGGAAGTTGTACCGTTTGATATCCCATGGGGTCATCTCCGAAAAGACGCGGACGATATACCGGATTTCGAAATAGCGTTTGCTGTCATCGTCGTAGCCATCAGTGAAAACCGGTCCACCGATGACATCCATGGATGCAACAACGTTCACATTTGGTATTTCGAGGTATCCGCCGCGCTCAGGAAGGCGATCTTCCTTCGCCAAAAGTTGAGCGAGCTCAACTTGCTGCTGTTGCAATCTGGTGTGGACTTCAATTTGATAGTCAATGTTGTAGGGGATGGGGAATTCCGCGTACCATCCCCACCGGTCTTCCGGACCGGGCAGGTCAGCGCCTTCAGGGCCGTAATCGATCTTCACAAATCCGCGATGTTCACGTTCCGGTGCACGTGACGCCTGAAGCCGGGTGATAGTAATCGACGGGTATGTCATGTCCGGTGATTCGATTTCAGGCGTGGTGAATCGCACCGGGACAGGTATTACCCCATCCTGGTGTGAAACCACGAGACCGGTCAACCGCCTTTTCATGGCGGCGTCTTCGTTAAGTATCCACGGCATAACAAAACCCTGAATGGCGAGTAATACTCACCATTCAGGGTAAGGAAAAATCAACCGTTTTATTAAATTTAGAACGTCTTGAAAGCGATAAGAGGAGCTGACTGATAGTTTGGTGGCGCAAGCCCCGGCCTAAAGGCGACGGTATCCGGTGATCCCAGCGCTCATGTGCGGGACATCAACAGCAGCCTCATCAGCCCACCAAGCCGAGAACTGTTCATCGCCGATCAGTTCAGCCGGTTTGAGCTGAACGGCCGTGATCACGACCATCATGTCCCGGCGGTTCACCTGGCCGTGCACTTGAATCCGGGTCACCTGGAAAACACGATCATCGTAAATCAGGCGATCCCGGGTGTAGTTGCCGTGCGCGATGTCGATGTCGTGCATCCCAGCACGGACCAGCCCGGCGTAGGGGACCGTGAAGAAGAGGCTGTCGGTCCAGTACAGACCACCGGGCAACCGGTCCGGCATGCCCTCTTCACGGTTTACGCTCATCACCGGAATCCGGTGCGGGCCGGAGAACTTGCGCCCCTCGCCAGCCGGTTCATCATAAATCTCGTGCATTGAACTAAGCTCCGGGGCGTAACGGTAGTAGTCGATATAGTCGCCCCACGTGTACTGGTATCCCAGGGCTGCCCGGTCAATCTCCGTGGTCTCAAATCGGGGCGTGAACCGGCCCCCGGACTTGTGATCCAACCGGCTCACTTAGAACCCCCAGCTACCAAGAATCGGGCTAGGAATACCGGACTCGTCCTCGTGAACCACCTCAACCGGTGGCAGGATACGCTCTGGCATATCCCACTCGTCGTACTCACGCGGCCGGAATACAGGCACAAGCCGACCGGTCATGAGGCTGATGCGCCTGAGCTGGCGCTGCTCAATCCGGTACAGGCCGATACCGAGCAGATTGCAGAACATCTGATATCTTTCGGTAAGCCGATCAATCTGCTCAAGCATCTGCGTGTACCGTTGGCTACGGCGCAGATGGGTGCCCTCACTGGTCACCACATCTATGTCCGTGGCGGCATCCGTTGTAGCAGACCAAAGAGCTTCAATAGTGGCCAAAATCGCCAGAGGCTCCACCTCTTCCTCTGGCAGATTCTCCAAAGTCAGATCCTCGCGCTTGTACCGGATACGCCCCGCATCATCCCTGTACCGGGTGACCAGCTTCCTGCCACGAGTGTGCTGTATCAGGGCATCGTTAATGAAGCGTTGGATCTCTTTGTCTGAGAATAGCGGGTAGTGGCTGCCTGTGACCGTTACAGCCGCGTGCGGTGGTGGAACCTCGTGAAGAACCAGAATCCCGGTCCGCTCTTTGAGCGTGTACTGGGATGGGTTCAGGACGACTGCGTTAGTGTTCGGTGGGGTGACGATGTTAACCTGAACAGTTTCCGGCCGCACATTACGCACACCGAGCTCAATGACGTCGCGACCACCTGTTTCAGGGACAACAAAGTCTTCTTCAAGGTCGCCAAGCTCGGTGCGGACACGCTCAATCAGATCTTCAATAGCGGCCATACAAACATTGTCAAATTAAAAACCGCACAAATTGTAATTCCCAAAAAGAAGGACCCCCGGGCTCCCGAACCGGGGGTCCTATTGAGGAGGCAGAGAAAGGAAGATAGACAGAGGAGGCCAACGTCGCTCGTCTGGTCTGCTAATAGAATAGCACACTCGCGCCCAAAAAGGAAATCCCCGACCCCCACACTACTGGATATTGATCGACAGCTTTCCAATCGCAATCTGAAGCGCCTGCCCGGCAGCGGGCTGCTGGGGTGATTCAAGCTGGAACTTGAACAGCACCTGGCCACTGGTACCGGTTTGGGCCGTCACAAGCGCCGCGTGTGTGATCGGCGAAGTCACATTATTAGTGAACGGCCCGAACGTTACCACAGTAGCATTACTAGCCGAACTGGGGCGCGCATTAGTCGCGGCAGTCCATGACACTGCCTGACGCGCGTACCCGGGCGTGGTGAGCTCCGGAAGCACGGCAAGATCAGCGTCATCCGCAAAATTGGCAGTCAATAGGGCAAGATAGGTGATTCTCGGGGCCGTGTGATCAAGCTGAACCCCGGTCACATAGTCCACCAAAATCTTGCAACCCCATGCTGAAGGATTACCCGGCATTGGCCACCTTCTGGAAAAGCTCAGTAAACTCGGGGACGGTCAACGCGATCGTGCGAACCGCGCCATCCGTCGTCTTGAATTCAGCAGTCACAGTGTCCTTGTCCACCAGGCCAAGACCAGGAGTACCCGGGGGGTGAATTCCGGTTACGGTGACCACCGTGCCAGCGTGCAAATAACCCGGCCCCTCACCGAAATCACGCTTCAAACGGTACTGGTCACCAACAGCAGGATTCTTAGCAGCCATCAATGAAGAACCAGACCCTTCTCGTCAAGGTGCCGGTACACCCACTCAGGAACCACGTAAGTATTACCGCGATAGAACGTGAACGTGTTTCCCTGACCGATAGTGACATCAACAAGATCGGTGTTCACCTGCATCTTGCGCGTTGGCGTATTAACGGTGACCTTGCCGACCTTGATCTCGGTGTCACTCGTGGGAGTAGGCAGCTCGTTAATCGTAGTAATCTGCCCAGCCCGCTCAGCGAGCTTATCCGCGTACTCCTGGGCCAGCTTCTCAGCCTTCTTACCCGTAACATCAAGCGGGCTCTTACTCGACCTAGCCAAGATATTCTCCGTTAAATCCGCACCAAATACCCTACGAATTCAAGTGTTATGAAGCTCAGATTGAGGATGTGAATCCAGGGTGGGCCTACCGCAATTCTTGAGGGTTAGCCCACCCGTTTTCTCAGTTGGTTTCGAGAACGCACACAGCCTGGTCGGTGATAAGCCCCCAACCGAAAATCGAGAACCACGCAAGCGCGTGTTCACGACCAAAGTCAAGCACACCGCCATCCCGTAGTTCCACAGGGAGTGCGATGGCGTGCCCGAAGGCGTTGTCACCAATGATCACAGACTGATAAACAGGGACCTGCTCCTCCGGCGCGGCCTGCGGATCATTGACAATCTGGCGGACCTGCGTGGTCTCGATGAACGTAACATCGTCGATCCTGCCGATCTCGCCCAGAGAAAACATTCCCGGCTGCGCGTACTTGGTCATCTCAATCCAAGTCGGGTCGTCGCGCAGACGCCGCGACTGGTGCGGATGAACAAAGCAAACATACGAGTCACCAAGGCGCGGAACATTCTTGGACGCCAGCGTTTCCACAGCGTCCTTCACAAGCGCCGTAGTAAAGTGGTAATCACCCGTCAGACCAGCCCGGGTGGTGGCGTGCTGACCACGGTCGTACGGCGAAATAGCGGTACGATCGCTCAGCGAATACTTGTTGTACCCATAAAGCACGGACGACGCCTGGAGAAGGGTGTCTCTCGCGCATTCATCCAAGTACATCGCGAGGTTTCGTCCGAGCAGACGCGACGCAGTAGCCATAACGTCGTCAAAGGAGGCGTTCAGCAGCAGCTCGGAAACCGCAACAGCGTAACCATGCTCAGCAACAGTAATGCTGAACTGGTTAGCGGTGAGAGCGGCGGTCTGCATCCGCACACCCTCAACGAGCTGACTAGCCTTCCCCAGGTTGTTGTAACGGGTGAAGTTAATGGTAAGTCCAGGCTGTACCCCGAGCTCCGTCTTCTTAATAGCGAACTGTTCGAACCGGAGAATCGGCAGGGCCTGGAAAAGGATCTCCTTAGACCAGATGGTCTGGATCACGGGCGACAGCGTAGAATTCGGGCCCGTGTACGCAGTAGGCGATGCCGAAAGATATGGAGTACCGGTAATCGCGCTCACTTAGACACCTCAATTACTGGAACATCCCACCGTTAACTCGGCGGTTACCGAACACGTGCGGGCGGATCTTCTCCGCGTATTCCTTCAGGGACATGTTCTTGATATCTTCTGCGGTGTACGTCTTCGTCCCCGTCGGATTATTCAGGGTCGGATCAACGCCATATCCGGTGGGGGAGACGCCGCGCATGTTCTGGGCCATCGCAGCCTGAGCAGACAGCAGCGAGTTCGTGATCGCCTGGGTCTTCTCCTTGAGGCGGGCGATACTCTCCTCGATCTCCTCAGCGGTGTTACCGGTGATGAAATCAAGGAGTTCAGGCGCGATGTTGTCGCGCTCCTCGTTGATTCGCTGCTGCTTGTACCGCTCCAGCTCAGCGAGCTGCTTCTCCTTCTCAAGGAGAGCCCGCTCCTCTTCACGCTCCCGCTGGATCCGCTCAAACTGCTCCTGCCACTCGGCAGTACGACGCTCAAGAAGCTGACGGAGCGACATCTGCTCCTCTTCCGCCTGCTTCTTCGCCTTCTCAGCAGCTTCCTGAGCTTCGCGAATCTGCCGCTCCTTCTCCTGCCGCTCGCGCTCCCGCTCCGCAAGGACCTCTTCAAGCTGCTTGCTCATCGCGGAAAGCCGCTCCTCCGCCTGAGCAAGCCGGTTGTAGAGCTTGCTCTTCTCCTCCTGCCGGACACGCTCAATGTCCTCGGCAGTGAAGATCGGCCCCTTGCTGGCCTCCGGAGCCTGAGGCGTTGAATCCGGCACAGTCACCTGGTTCTCGTCAATCGTCACACTCTGCGTCATTGGCACGAATCCTTAAGCTGTCTCGTTGTCCGGGTTCCGGCGGCTCGGCTGCTTATAACCGAACGCCTGTGTCACGAGTTCTGTATAGATCTCTCTTTCGATTCCGGACGCCACGGTTGCTTGATTAGCTACCGGGTTTTCCGGAGCGGGAACCGTAGATCCCGAATTCGTACCCGAAGACGGTTCCCCGGCATTTCCATTTTGCATGGAAATACCTGTCGATTGCACAATAGCACGATCTATCAAAGCATTTAGCATTTCGAGAGCGCCATTTTCCAAGACATCCTTACGGCGCTCCTCGAAAATCTCGTTGGCCTTCTCATCCGGGAACTCATTCCCAAGCTCTTCAAGAGCCCCCCGCCTGCTCTCCAGGCCGAGGTCCATCTTCATCTGGAGCTCATTGAGCTTGACCAGCTTGTCCACCGGGAGCGGGGGCGGCCAATGACACTCGGTCTGGTAAGCAACCGGGTCAACGGGATCCACCTCAAGCGGCTGGCCTTCCTCTATAATCCCGTTGGTCTCCGGGTCATACTTAAGCGTTTCCGGCTCGAAATGCCACAAGGTGCGAAGAATCAACTCGTTGATCTTCTGAATCCCGGCGCTATAGGTGGGGATCTTCATCTCACGCCGGGCAACCAGCGGACCATACTGAATCGCCAGCGCCACACCAGAGGTGTTGCTGATCGGCTGAATCTGCCCCAGCGCTGTTTCAGGTACACCCGTCATCTCATGCATCGCCCTCTTGAGGCGATCCAGAAATTCCAGCGGGTACCCGAGATCAACCGCGTTCTCCAGGTTGTAAACCTTCGCCTCAGTTGATGGGATAGCCCAAATCTGGCGCGGGCTGCGGATCAGGTTGTCCGGTTTAGCACCAGTGACAACCGTCACCGGGGCAGAGTGGTAGTTGATGATGTCCGAGATCTCAGTCGCCTTCTCGTTATACTCCCGGTTGATCGGAAGCACGTTCTCAATATCAGACAACCCCCAGGGAGAACCTGAGATCTTGATATTCGGGATGTGAACGATCGGAATCATCCCCAGGGGATTCGGCCGGGAGTCGATCAGCTCATCATTAATGTATTCTTCAATCTTTTCATCGGTCAGGATCTCCGTGTATGTGAAGACCTGCCGTGTGCCTTCCAGGGTGGTGGTCCAGAAGCGGTACTTGAGCTTGAACCGGACAAGCCTCTCCCCGTCATGCGGATGCCACTCCGGGAAACACTGGGAAGACGCGAGAGGAAGAATCCTCACCCGGCCGGGATGCCAATTGCCAGCAGGATCCTGGTAGGGCGGATCATAGGCGACCTTGACGAAAGCATCCCCCGTAACAGAACCCTGCTGGCCGATCTCCTTAAGAACAAGCGCCTTATTGTTGTCAACCTCCCACACCCGGCTCAACAGGGCGGGGACAATATGGCTGTACTTCTTCGGGCACTTGAAGTAGACGCCCTTACCGAATGTGAAGTGGTTGATGTAGTCGGCTAGCGCCTGAACATAGTTGAAGGTGAGCTGGCTCTCACCAAACTCGCGACGATGCACCCAATGAAAACCCAGGTAGAATGCCCAGTTTCGCGCGTACCTGGCCAGGCGCGGGCCGTGAACCTCAAACTCTTCATCCGATAGCTCTACCAGGCCAAGCGGGGAAATGCTGACCGTGAGCTGACTTCCCAACGCCTGGTAGGTTGGCGGGTAAAACGCGAGTGTCACCTAATTTGCACCCCTTTTTTGACGGCAAAAGGCGCACACACAGGAAACCATCTGGTAAAAAGGGTATTCCTGGTGTGCGCCTTTTTATTAGTTGTTCACAACCGTCGCGTTCTTGCGCATGTAGTGACTGCCGTCACGGACAACCATCTCGTACTGGACCTGGCCGCCACCACCAAACGCGGCGTTAGCAAAGTCAGCGACGAAAGTCGGGGCATCAACCCACGCCGCGCTACCAACATGGGCGCGCTGCTTCAGAGTCTCAGAAGCGGGCTTGACGTAAACATTCGGCGGACGGTTGTTAGACCCCGGGGCAGGGTAGTAGCCCTGGGTTGCGCCAACCATGAAATCCCGGGGAATGTCAGTGTCCGTGCCGATTCCTTCCTGGAAACGCAGCGGACCCTTCTGCCCCGGGGTGTTAGGAGCAATCTTCCGCTCATAGAAGGTGCCCATGCGCTCCGGGTATTCCGGGGTGGGGCCAAGAGGAGATCTCAGATTCGGATCTGCCATACTCAGAACACGCCTTTCGAATCAAAAGGGCATTTTCACCTCAATTCTGAAACATTTGTTTCCGCAAATTAGAAACGGCGTGTTCGGGAATCGGGTTGCGAGCAAGGACACCATGGGGTATTGTTTGGCCGGACACCAGTGGCGCTCCGAGGCGGCCTGCATCCGTCTTGGAGTGAGGCGGTTAGCCCTCCCGGCTTCACGGCGTCTCCCAGCCGGGAGGGCTCTTCTCATTTACGCCGCCGATAGAACGGTGACTCGAAAACCTGAACCGTGGGCACCTGGTGCTCAGCAGTCAAAATGCACGCAAGCGCCAAAGAATCAGCGTAATCATCCCCCGCGTCCTTGACATCCGGCGCTTCCGCCAAAAGGTATGGCCCCTGAAAGTTCTTCTCCAAGTCCGTCATTTGCTGTATAAACCGGCGATACGTGCGCAAACGTCGCGTCTTCGCGTGCGCCGGGTACGACAACAGTTCCGACTCAATCAGCGCGTGCAGGTGCTTCCAACGCTTTGACTGCTCCGGTCGCGAGCTCGGCAAAGCGACGATGTTGAGATGCGGAAGCATGTTCTGAAGCCGATCCGCGACCACATCACCCAAACCGCCACTGTCCACCCCAACTGCGAAGATGTTGTAGTTGGCGAGGAATTCGGCGATCCGGTAGTACTGGGTCTCCCAGTCCTGACCTTGAAGATCAAGCCAGTTCAAGATCCTGTGATGGTAGCGCCCATACTCATCTGGGCGATCCCAGTCCACGTACACAACCGTAACAACCGTGGAATCTTCTTTCCGTGCTGGGTCGATTCCCACCACCACAGGCGTCTGATGCCACGCTCGGACGATCTGCATGCTCTTGTCGCCAAGCTTCTCAAGCTTGTCAGAGGTCACGAACATACCCTTTTCAAGCAACCACTGAAGCTTGTAGCTCAACTTGAACTCGTCCGAGTCCTCGCCGATGCGGAGCATTTCCCCGGCAACGAATTTCTTGTAGTTGGGGTTGGCCTTCCCAGCAGCCCTATAGTCAGCCTCGAAGTGGTTCTGCCTGGCACCTCGCTTCAGCTGCTCGCGCTTGTTCTGCTGGATCTGGTTATAGAAGACACCTTTCTCGTAGGAAGGGGTGCCTGTAAAGACCTTGGTCGCGTTCGTCGCCGCACCCATCGGGGCGATGCTCTTGTTGACCACACGCTCATCCGCGCCCTGAGCCTCATCTAGAAGGATCAGGTGATAGGTGCGGCCTTCAATGAGCGCCCTTGGGTGCGCCGTCTGGCGGCGAACCAGAGAACCGGAACGCAAAGTCACAGTCCGGCCCTTCGCCTTGATCGCGTCATTGATGTCCGGGTCGGACATGATCTCCAACGCCCGGTCACTGGTCAGGCGGCTGACAATACGCCCATAAAGCGTATCAGCCTGCTCGTCAGTAGGCGCGAACGCGCCAACCCACAATCCTTCCCGGAATTTGCCCATCAAGTCCGGGTACACCTTGGCAAGCACGGGAAAGAGAACCATCGTCGCGGCCACAACATTGGCCACAGTCTCACTCTTCCCAGACTGCCGAGCGAATAGGGCAGTGATCGTCGCACCATCATTAATGATCAGAGATTCGATGATCCGGGCGGCAAACGGCCTCTGATAGTCGTACAGAGGATGGCCGGACAGTTCGTCAACGATCAGAAGCGTCTTTTTCACCAAATCGTTGACGAACTTCTGAGTGAACTGATCAAGATTGATCTCAGTAATTAGCCGAGCTTCCCGTTCGGCCTCGGTCTCATCAAGAATGTTCTCGTTATCCACGAATCATACCCTCATCATACTCCCGAAACCTACATTTCGAGAGTACAAAAAGGTTTTCGAAGATTTTGAGCGCAAAAGAAAACCCCGGCCGAAGCCGGGGGCGAGCAAGTCAACCGGCTAGGCGGTCTGGACAAGATGCTGGAATTCAGGTTCCTCCTTGATCTCGGAAATAAGCATCTGCCAGGAACGTGCCCCCCGGTTGAACGGTTCTTCTGCAAAACGCTTTTCAAGCCAGGGGCCAGTCAGCTCCTCAAACGTCATACCTTCGCGCAAGAGGTTACGAATCGCTTCCTTCGCCGCTTCCTTCCTCTCAGCCCGGCTGTTGATGTGCGTCACCCTTCCACCGTCCGTGATGACCTTGATCTCTGCAGTTTCGCCCGGGTCAGACTGTTCGTTCGCGAGATCCGGGATGGAGATCTGCTGCACAGTCTGCGAACGATCCCGGTGGATGGGTGAAGGTTCGGATCTGGTCTGTGAAAGCTCCTGCGGGGTGGTGAGCTCGTTCGCCTGATCCTGCACGACAGGTTCGTTCGCAAGGTGGTGCGTCACCGGTTCTCCGGTCTTGTGCCGCCTCTGGAAGATTCGCTTCGCCCGAGCATGCTTCCCACCTTCCCTGTGCGCACCAGTTTCGCGCAAGATCGCCAGATCCTCTTCGGCGAACGTTTTCGCGGCGTAGTGAAGGGTCATGAACTGGAGAACGTTCGGGATGGCTGTGACGGTGTAGGTCACGTACAACGTTCGCTCCAGGAACACCCACTGGACTCGCCCAGCGTTCCACTCAAGGAAGTGCTCCAGTTCGCACAACCCCAGGGAGACGCTGACCGCAAAAACCATCCCCCACAGGTACGCCCTTCGGTAGCCCGGGCGGGACGTGACGTACAGGTAGAGAAGAAAGAACTCCACCAAGACCACGAACCAAGCGACAGGCTCGGCCAGATGTTCGTCCTTGTAGATTCGCTTGGTGAGCGCGGTCAGGGTCTTTGTGACCACGGGGACGGAGCAGCAGATGCCGATGACGACAGTCGTCACGGCAACGATCTTGCGGTGGTTACGCCCCCACCAGGCAGGATCAAGGATCATGCGGAGACCTGTAGAGTGATGGTGAGACATGGGACCACCTGAGTCCTACGCCCCGGTCGTACTTGCGGCCGGGGTTTTTTCGTTTGATCGTTCGCGTCCCATCTCAGCGCACTCCTGAATCAGGCGCAACTCCCGCGCCAGAGGACATTCGGCACACAGCGCCATCGTTCGCCATCACCTGCCATCGTTCGCAGCATCAAACCACCACACCCCATGCGAAGGGGTAGTGTGCGTCTAGCATGTCTGCTAACATTCGCATTGAGATCCGCACGAAAAAAGCGGATCTACCTGCACAAACGAACGTACGCACCTTGATTCGCGGATAACGCCGCGTTTGTCGCATGGCGCATGACGTGTTACGATTGGGGCGTTTCCCCAGCTAGAAGGGGGGATGATGGAACGTGATGAAAGCGTGACCAACCGAACGAAACACGGTGGTATCGAAAGGGCCTGTCAACACGAGAGCTAACACGCTGCTAGCAGAGGTCCTTTCGGCGCAAGATCACAACCGCAGGCAGGGAGAGGGAGGCGAACGTGGCTAGCGTCTGGGCGCAGAAGCGAAAGACGAAGGATGGGCGGCTCCGGTACACCGGGGTCTACCGAACGAACGACGGTCGGCAGGTCTGCGTCGGAACGTTCGACACCGAAGAAGAGGCGAAGCGAACCGCATCGCTCGCCCTCCAGGAGAAGGAAGGTGTCATCCCGGCTGGCGAGCTTTCGCACGACAAGATCGCGAAGATAACGCTCGCAGAGTTCGCGGACATCTTCCTTCGCCGAATCAAGCACCGAACTTCCCCCAGCACCGTCCGGCAGTACACCTTCCTGCTGAAGAACTACGTCATCCCCGCGCTGGGGAAGCGTCGCATGCGGAACATTCGCCCCCTCGACCTCAGCTACCTCATCAACAGCATCGAAGCGAAGCACAGCCCGGTATACGCGCGAACGGTGCGAGCCATGCTTAGCGCGATGTTCCGCGAAGCCAGTCTCTTCGAGATTGTGACGAGCAATCCCGCATCCGGTATCCGGACCGGGAAGATCCCCATCAAACCGATCACCGTCTTCACCCCAGAAAAGTTCAACCGGTTTCTCACCTACCTCCCGAACGATGTTTCTCGCACATTCGCCTTGTTCGCCATCAACACAGGCGCACGTATCAGCGAGATCTGTGCGGCCAGAGTTAGTGATCTCAACCTTGAAAAGGGGGTTTGGAATGTAACCAAGGCGCTGAAGAGGACGATTCCCTCAAAGGACAATGGGTGGGTAAGATACGTTATTGGCCCGACAAAGACGTATCGCTACCGCCAGATCCACTTAGGTGCCAAGTGTCTTGAAAGAATCAAGACGCACATTGAAGTAAATAACCTTGGCCCGAACGACATCCTTTTCCCGGCGCGGCTCTTCAACATCCGTTCATACATGACAAACATTGAGATAGATGAAGAAGAGGTTCGCGCCCGTGGGCCTGTTATCACGAAATCAGGACGGGTGTACTGGCATGGAAACTACCTGACCTACTATCACCCGGAGATCAAGTGCCGTTGCGATCTTTGCATGGCGGCCAAGAGAAAGTATGAGCGGGCACTTAGAAGACGGAAGTCCACGAAAGAGGAAATACCGCCTCCGGAAGACTTCGAGTACCTGACCCCAGACCAGTGGGGCCGTATCCACCGCCGGGCTATGAAGGCAATGATTGAAGCAGGAGAAGCCCGGACGCCCGTGCTTGCCAGGAATCTCCGCCACACCCACGCGACGCACCTCTACATGAAGGGGGTTCCCACCAAGCTCATCACCGATCGCATGGGTCATGGGCCGGATGTGCTGGTGAGGCACTATGTCTCTACGGACAACGAGACGTTCGGTAACATGATCGCCAGGTACATCGACGACTTCGAAGGAGCTATTGACTTCGACAACTGAGCCTTGTAAACTTTAGGTGCGAGTGAGAGCGTATCTCTCCCGCATGTGTTGGGTGTGTCAACGAAAACCCGCCCGGGGGATCTCCCGGGCGGGTTTTCTACTTAGGGTTTATCGTGCATCGTCGCGCGAAGTCGTCAAGCTGGGACTTCCAATACCGCCGGATCCGGTGACCAAGATCAACGCACCCGAGTCTGCCCTTCTGCACCTGCACGTTCAACCACTCCTGCGTGACCCGAAGCAGCTCGGCCGCTTCATCAGGAGTCAAGAGCACATCCGTGAAGAGAGACTGCTTGGGTGGTGCTTCAACAGATGAAACGTCCAAGGTGGTGGAAGCTTCCATGGCTCCTACTACATCACGGTAACCTCCTTCGAAGCCAGACGCAGTAGTAACTACTACTACTAGGTGATTTGAAGACTTGATCGAAGGGGGTTGCCAAACCTTCCGTAGAATGCTATGTTTTGAGCCAACAGCAGACCTCGGATTCGGTGGCGGCAGCAAACTACATACCACTACCAGGTGTGTTAGGGTGTCGGCACCGGTACTCGGGGAAGCAACGCTCTCCCAACCGTTGAGTTGGTTGATGGGCTTGGTGCGTAGCCCGCGGCTACTTCGGGCTGTTAACCCGGTGGTTGTAGGTTCGAGCCCTACCATTCTCAATAGAAAGCGTAGCTCAATTGGTAGAGCACCAGCCGCGGGCGGTTTTTCTCAAGCTCATCTTAAAAAACTTAGAGACCTGGTGCGATGGTGGTGGCTACTTCGCATGGTCCGAGGGATTGTGGGTTCGAGTCCCATCGCCGCAGCAAGCTGTGGCGTAGCGCAATCGGTAGCGCACTCGGTAAAACCACGACCGGTTTTTCTCAGGTCTCACAACACGCCGTGCTGGATTAACCAGTGATCTGGGCCGCCCGCTAGGTGCGAGGGTGACGGTTACTCCGCTGGTATTGGTGACTAGCATTAACACCGCCACCGGTTTTTCTCTAGCGGGCGGCTCTTTTCTCGTCTAGGAGAGCCACACTTCCCCGGTGCGGGAGGAAAAATGGCGAAGTTCAACACGAAGAATACCCAACCGAGACCTAAGGCAGTAACCCCCATTCGGACCAGCACCGTTCCCACGGGCCGCACCTACCAAGACGGTCCCGGGTTCAGAAGAGATTCCAAGAGCGAGCTCTTTATCCTTGGAGTCTCGTACCTCGCTGGGGAGAACACCTATTACGAATGGGGCAACCAGCGTGACAAACGGTTTGTCAACCTCGTTCACCGGGTTGCCCTTGATGATCCTGCTTGGATGGTCAACTTTATTCACTGGCTTCGTCACGAGGGAAACATCCGGACAGCCCCTATTGTGGCGGCGGCTGAGATGACCGCCGCACGTCTCAAGGCGAAGGTGGACGACCGGAAGAACCCCAACGAGACCGGATACTCGCGCCGGGCAATCCGGGCTGCGATCGCTAGAGCTGATGAGCCCGCTGAACTTATCGCCTACTGGTTCCGGCACTTCGGGCGGTCTCTGCCGAAGCCTGTCAAGCGTGGCATTGCCGACGCGGTGAAGCACATCTACACGGAAAAGAACGTCCTCAAGTGGGATTCCAGGGAGCACAGTATCCGAATGGGTGACGTCATCAACCTGACGCACCCGGCCCCGGAAACCCTCATCAGGTCGATCCTGTTCAAGCACATTCTGGTCAGGAGATACAACAATAAGGCGGACATCCCACTTGTCCTCGAGATGTTGCGCAACAACCTCGCCCTCCGGAACCTTCCGGTCCATCTTCGTCGGCAAATCCTGAAGAAGGACAACGCAGCTCAAATTCTCCAGGATGCCGGTATAACTTGGGAATTTTTGGCCGGATGGCTTGAAGGTCCCATGGACAAGGAGGCGTGGGAGGCTGTTATCCCCTCCATGGGTGTTATGGCGCTCCTGCGTAACCTGAGGAACTTCGATAACGCAGGGGTGTCCGATGAGGTGGCGAAGATGGTCATGAACAAGATCACTTCGCCCGAGGATATCAAGCGGTCCAAGGTTCTCCCGATGCGGTTTCTGTCCGCATACAACAGCGTCAAGAACAGTTCCGTGCGCTGGCTGTGGGCTTTGGAGCAGGGGCTCAACGAGTCCTTGAACAACATTCCCGAGCTCCCAGGTCGCACCTTGATTCTCGTGGACCGTTCGGGCTCCATGTTCGCGCCGATGTCCAGCCGCACGAACCTCACATATGCGGACGCGGCAGCCATTTTCGGTGCTGCAATCGCTATGCGTGCCGAAAAGGCGGATCTCGTGCAGTTCGGCACCACCGCCTACCCGGTCACGTTCAAGAGGGGGCACTCACTTCTGAAGATCCTCAAACAGTTCAACAACCTAGGAGGAACATACACTCGAGAAGCTATCGCGGCCTTCTACAAGCACCATGACCGGGTGCTTGTGATTACCGATGAGCAGGCCGCCTATCACAACGTCCTTTTCATGCCCCACGATTTTGATGGTGATGTTTTCACAGGCATCGTCCCCGATCATGTTCCCTGCTACACGTGGAACTTGGGTGGGTACAGGCACGGACACTCCAGTTCCGGTGAAGGAAACCGTCACACCTTCGGCGGTTTGACGGATGCTTGCTTTTACATGGTCGATCTGGTAGAAAAGGGAATGGCTGGAAGCTGGCCGTGGGACTAGCAGACAGCCGCGTATACAGGAGTGGTTGACAGTTTAGAGGCTTACCCCGGCCTTCAGGCCGGGGTAAGCCTCACCCTCGCCGCTGGGCGGGCGGAGAGGTAAAACGCCCTGTGGAGCTGGTGTAAGACCTCAAGGGCTCAAGCCCGGCGGGCAACCGGCTGTGAAGCAGGAAATCCAACCCGCGAGGGCGGGAATCCCCTCCCCTCAGGGAGGGGAGGAAGTCAATCTGGTGGCTAAACCGGGACATCGGTACTTGTCAGAAGGGCTAGGTGTGTCGGAGCAGAAGCCTGAAGAGCGGGTCAGACAGCGGGTTTTGCGCGATTTGAAAGCGCTCGGATGGCCTGACGACCGACTCCGGTGGCGACCCGAATGGCCCGTTCCAAAGACCCCGCACGATTTAACTAAGCGTGAGCGCGGTCAGCGCTACGACATTTGTGGCTTTACCGACCTAGTTGCGTTCGCCGACAATAGCGGCGAACCGCACGCCCTGCGCATCATCTTTGAGTTCAAGGCCCCGGACATTAAAGCTGGCACCCATCAGCTCATTCGGTATCTCAGCAGCGAGCCGATGGCGAAGATGGGTTATTGGACCAACGGGACCGAGTCAGTCGCTGTCTACAAGAGCCACACCTCAGACTGGATTACCGTTGAGAACGCGCCCCTGCCACAGCCGGGCGATGATTTGACCCAGCCGCCGTCGAAGCCAGTGACGTGGGCTGACATGAAGGTCCCGAGCGAGGCAGAGCTAGCCAGCGTGCTTAAAACTCTTCTCGCCACCGTTGTAGCAAATGATACGCGCGCAACGCGCTCTGAGGATCAGCTACGGGAGCTGTTGCATGTACTTCTCGTTAAACTCGAAAGCGATGCCGTAGCGAGCAAGAGTGCAAACAAGACCAAGCCGGTCGCGTTTCAAATCTATGGCGAAGAGCACACGAGGGTACACGTTACCGCGCATGCAATCCGGAAGCAATTCAAAGAGTACTTCGCCCGCCAGAGAACACGCATCTTCCACCCGGATGACCGCGATGAGATCCTACTCACCGATGAGACGATTTATGACATCGTCGCCGAGCTTTATCCGTTCCGCCTTCTCGGCGACGATGTAGACCTGCTGGCAAAGTCATTTCAGATCTTCCGCACGAAAGCTCTGAAATTGGCCAGGGGTCAGTTTCTGACTCCGCAGCGTGTGATTCGCCCATGCGTAATGGCAATGGAGATCACTTCTGAAGACAAAGTGATCGATCCGGCGTGCGGCACTGGCGGATTTCTCATCGAGGCACTCAGGCAACTGCGCGACACCGAGTTTCCGGATGAGGCTGACCGCTGGCACTTAATAAAGTGGGCCAACGATAACCTGTACGGCGTCGATATCGATCACATCGGCGTCAAGCTAACGCGTGCGATGATGGTCGCGGTTGGTGATGGATCGACGCACACGCTGCTTGGCGATAGTATCAGGGTGCATCACTGGCGAACCAAATACCCTCGTCTGCACCAAGAGCTAGCAGACCCCACAACGGGCGACGTCGCTGAACAATTCACTGTTGTGATCACTAATCCACCGTTCGGTGAAAACTTGAAAATAAGGGCGTCGGATGCAAGGGCTGCAGGGTTTACGATCGCGAAGGCGGCTGCACGCACGTCGAGGGAAGAATATGTTGATCTGGAGATCGGGCTGATCTTCCTAGAACAGGCATATCGCCTGCTCCAGGTCGGCGGGAGGGTCGGGATCATCCTCCCCGAAACGTATTTCTTTTCGCATAAGTACCGCTGGTTGCCTGGCTGGCTCGAAGGTCGGCTGGAGCTACGCGGAATGCTTAACATCCCAATGGAGGCGTTTGAGGAGTTCTGCCGAGCAAAAACGAACTTCTACATTTTTGAGAAGGTCGGTAGCTGTCGAGGCAAGGGTGGATCGTGATGATGGTAAGAAAACCGAGCTGGTTTTCCGAAACCAAAGTGATGGTTTCCACCGCGCCAACCTGCGGTCTAACCAAGGGCGGCCGACTCCTGCCTCTAGTAGACCCAGAGACTGGGTTCCGTGTGCAAGTGAAGGACCCCGAAACTGGTGAGCTCGTCGATGCGATCAACGACAAGCTCCTTGAAGATATGCAAGCGCTCGCGGCGGGCGAGGAGACTGACACGCTTCGGTTCATCGATCGGTCTCTGATCTCAATGAGAACCGCCGTCCCAGTGTACTACGACCGCCGCTACGAGGAGCGGTTCGAGGAAGCGCTTCGAACTGACCCGGAGTTCGCCGGGTTCAAGAGCATGACGATTGGCGAGATGCTTGAAGCTGGACTAATTGTCATCCGTGGCGGGCACGGAAGCCCTAAGCAGGAGCAGCGGGTCGGTGATATTCCTTACATTAAGGTTTCAGATTTGAGAGCCGGTACCGTGAACATCAACCCTACGAACCGTGTACCGCGCTCCGTCGCCGAGGAAGTATTCTGGGGAGGCAAGTCATCTGGCCTCGCCGCGTTTGATCTTCTATCTCCAGAGCGCACTTCAAAGAATATCGGTGACTTCTGCGTCCTCATGCCTGGTCAGGAGCAAGTGGTCCTGACGAAGGAGGTTATTGTTGTTCGGCCTGGGCCGGAGGCAGACTTCGACTCCTTCTACCTCCTGTGGGCATTCACGCTCCAGATCGTACGCGATCAGTGGAAACGAATCATTTTCATGCAGACCAATCGCGAAGACGTAGGGAAACGGTATTTCGAGATCCGAATGCCAATTCCACCCAATGCTGACGTCGCTTATAGTGTTTCGCGACACTTTCGCGACTACTATCTTACCCTGGCTCGTGCGAGGCAATCGCTAACTGAGTATCTAGCAAATTCGAAGAAGCATCACTTTTTTATCGATGGCGGCGAAGCACTCTGAATCGACGACGAGGATGAGGTTATTCTCGCGGCGGAGAACATGGTCGCCACAACAGGACCAGCCTGCTCCGATCCTCATCCGGATGTCTGATCCTCGCACCGAACCTCACCGGACGTCGCTGCTGACAAGCTAGCATCGAGAGGGATAGGACAAGCAGCCAACGGCCACGAGCACTAGAACCAGGTGCAGCAAGGAGCTAACCCCGTTACGTCAATGTCGGAACCGGCTCGTAATGCGTAAGTCGATCTGACATCCATGGCTGACATCAATCATGTCGGCCAGCCATGGACGCTCGTGGACAAGAGTCAACGTCCGTCCGGAACTGTGGCACTGACGCGCCCTCGCGCAGCCATTCATGCTCGGCGCGCCAGCTGGTCAACATCTTGTCTAACCGGGCGGGCGGAGAGGCTAAACGCCTGTGGAGGGGCCATAAGGCCCTCCGCCTAGCGGAGGGCAGGCCCCTGTGAAGCAGGAACCAAACCGGCGTGAGCCGCGCAGGAGGAATCCCCGGCGTTCACGCCGGGGAGGACGTCAAGCGTTCCAAAGTACCGGTCAAGAGCTCTTCTTAGCTTCCTCCAATCGGCGCTTCAAAACGTCAACCACAGCCTGCATGATGCTCAAATGCTTCATAGCCTCATCAAACTGGTTGACGTCCTTCCTCCGCACGGCCGCGTGCATGTGCATCCCCAAAGCCCCGTAGGAGCCGTCATACTGGGTCAGGATCTCATCCGTGGTGAGCATAGAGAGCCGTTCCACTGCCTTGTCCCGGATAGGGTCCTGACCGGGTTCGTACTTCCACTTCCTCTTTTGAAACCAGCGCATTCAAATCAGCCCAAGCATGTCCAGGAATAGCAACTCTTCCTCATCGGTTCGTGAATGCCTTGCCACCAGCGCCCGTGCGATGTCGTATATGCTTCGATAGGGCATCCAAATCAACTGGTTTTCCCAAATTGGCTCGCAAAGCCGCGTATTCTGCCTCATCCTCATTCTCGAATCGTCCCATCCAAGTGATCTTCCCGACACCAATGCGAAACGGCCACAAGCGGAGGATCCTGTTCTCACCGAACCTCAGCTCACCATCAATCTCATAAACAGGTGCCTTATGGTACAGTTTGGCACCCTTAACCAGTCTAAAAACCTGAAAGTCACGTCCGAAGATCGTGTAAACCCGTAGAATGCTTCGCATACGTCCAACCTATTATGTCCCGGGTGGCAAATATTAGCGGCGTCGGCGCGGCGGCTTGCCTATCAACCCCTTGAGCTTCTTCTTTGAATCTTCCTGTGCTTCCAGTACGGTGGTCTAATGTATTTGGAGCGGCTAATATAGGTGCCACCCTCCCACTCGTACTCGTGGGATGGGATCACGTACTTGTCAAGAGCCGTCCCAAAACTGGGTGCTGTGATCAGCTTGTCCCAAACATCAGGTTCCACGTCGTAGTAGACGTACACGTCCCCCTGGCGGAACATGACCCGAAGCTGCCGGGTTTCCGGGTCGTATCCAGCCCGGATAGCTCGCGGCCTATTAGGGTTCGACGTGTTAGTGATCCGATGGGGGAGTAGAGAGGTGTAGTCGCCGGTTTGGCGAGCGCGAATGATTTCCCGCCTGAGCTCAGGTGTGCTCTCCCACAACCGGGTATGGTGTGGGCGTAGCTCCGGGTACCTGCGGGCGCGCTGCCTCGTCGGCCAATCGAAGCCAACCTGTTCAGGCTCGGACGGGTAAAGCGACTCGTCAAGATAAGGCGTAGGCCGTGGGGCTGCTTCCTGTTGAATTTGCTCCCATGAGGGCATTCGCACACGGCGCTTCCCCTTCTTGTCCGTGTACGTTTCCCGCTGAACGCGTGGAGTGGCTCCACGGACAATCGGGGTAGCCTGCCCGGCGACTTCCGCCTGAAGCTCCTCCCAGGTGGGCATACGCGCCCGGCGCTGCCCCTTCTTATTCGTGGTTATATCCCGGTTCAAACGTCTTGGATTTTGACGTGCCATAGTACCAGCCTTGTGCTAGATTTCCAGTATTACGCCTCTCAGAACGAAAGGGATATGGCCCTGCCAGAAACACCTGGCAGGGCCGTTCCGGTTCAATCTACGATGTGGACGAACCGGAAGTGGTGATTGAACATGGCCGGGTCAGAAAGATCGACACCGAACGACTTAAGCACATTGACGTCCGGCATCTTGTTCCGAGGGACAGCGTTCGCGTAGTCAGTCCGATACGGGTACGGCATTGGAACAGTCTTCTGAGCCGTCCAATCGAGATGCGGATCAGTCTCATCCGCAGTAATCGGCGGAATAGCAGGCATTAACTCACCTTTCAGAAATCAGCCCCAATCTTCGAGCTGGCACGTCCACCCGGTCGGGTAAACAATGCCGGTTTCATCCTCAATCCTATTGTGGGGGCAAAACTGCCCAGGATAGTGAATTCCATCCCGGAAGACACAGCAATCCACGTACACGCTCACCCTCCCATGTTCTGGTGATTGAGCAAATGCTCGGTGAACTGTTGTGCAAGCTGCTCTTGCCGCTTCTCGATTCGCTTCACCGCGTCATACATTGACTGGCCACCATTAGGGCCAACCTCTTTACGGATTTCGCGGATCTCATCAATAAGCTCCTGCCGCACATCGTTTAGCAGCGGAGAGACTTCATCCTTGATAAGTGGTCTGAGGATCTTATTCCGCGCAAACGCCCAAATACCACCAAGCGCGGTGACAACAGCACCAAGCTGAGTTATGAAATCAAATAGCGGGTTATTCACACTGCCCCCAGCGGGAATCAGACAATCTGCGCTTTTTAACTAATATCAAGGTAACTATTCCCGCCGGTTTTTTAAGCATGAAAAACCCCCGGGGTTAAAGACCCCGGGGGGAGAGTGCGGTGAGAACACGACAGAGCTAGCTAGCCACTCCCTAAGACCTACCCGCGTCGCGATCCATCTAAGGGTATTGAGCTGCTTTGGGAGCGGAACCGCTCTAAGGAATAGGATAAGGGTTAAACGGCAAAGATTCAAGATGCCGCACAAGGAGGGACCGAATGTCCGGTGGCTGCCACGTCGGCGGCTTGATGACCTTTCCTCGCTCGTCGCGGTGCACCGTGCCGTCCTCCCACAGCTTATCCAAGTTCGACCGATGCACTTCGCCGAAAACGGCCCTCATCGGAATGTTCCGCACACAAGCCGCGTAGTAAACCTCATTCTCCAAAGCGTTGATGTCACAGGCGGCAGCAAGCATGTTCCTGGTGTCAGGGACCGCCTTCAAAATCTTGAAGGACCGCTCAACCTGGTCAGCGAGCTCACCCCGGTGCAGTACATCCCACGAGGTGGCCTCGTGAATCATAGGAAGATTCAAGGCGTACCGGGCGTACTCGCACACGTAAAGGACATCGGCGAGCTCCTTGGCGAAATCAGCCAGACGGTCAACGGTCTGGTCGAAGTCGCAGAAGATTAGTTTTCCCTGGGCCTCATAGGATTCCTCAACCTCTTCCTGAATGAGCGCCCAGCAACGATCTACCACCTGGTGGCGTGTTTCCGGCGTAGCACGATCAACTTCATAAAGTGTGAAGAATTCTTGCAAGCAGTTGTAAGCGTATTCTCGGTCCTGGGCAGGAAGACTGATCATCACGTGGTCTCCTGAGTGCGCGACCTGGTTCACTGTCACAAACCGTGTCTGCAGATGCACTGTAGGTAGCATCTACAAATGTGTCCAAAAGTTGCTTGAATAATGCCCAAAATAGTGGTTGAGTATTCACACCTCCTGATGGAGACTCTAACGCCACATAGCCAACAAAAGGGGCCACGGTGGGTAACACTGCCTGCACCCATCGTGGCCCCTAAAAAAGGGTCACGCGATCCGGCCCAGTCTTTGCCTGCGAAGCTTCGGGATGATCCCCTTCTTCCAGAGCGCCTCCCAGACAGCACGGTCTGACTTGCTCAACGGTCCCCGCTTATTCAGCCCATCCACCTCACGCGGTGAAATGATCTTAGCCTCTACAGCATCTACAAGATCTCTCCGCATAAGAGAATCAAGGCTCTGTAGATGACCCTTAGACCGCCGGGCCGAGGACAGTTCCAGCGGTAGCATGCAATCGAGAAGCTCTTGATTCTTCGAGACGAACTTCTTAAGACACGAGTCACACACCCGTGCTACTAGCGTGACCCCTCTGATCGTGATTTCTAAAGTATGACCTCGCTGCTGAGGGGGCATCTCACTATGACACCCCGGAGCCTGGCATGCAGGCATGATCCCTCCAGTAGAGACATCTAACGCCATCTTCTACTTTAACCAGCATGCCAGTGCTGGCCAAGATCCCCAACGCGATAATACGCAACCACCGATTGCCGTTTAAGCACGAGCGAGGGCAGCTCGAACGAGCATCAGACCCCGGACATGGTCGCCCTTACGCGCTGCTGCCTCGGCAAACTGACGCTTGAGCGACAACCACCGGGACTGCTCGCGATCATGTGCGGCTTTCGCTACCTGCGAAGGCAAGGTAGCGCGCAACCTACCGTCCGTGTCAACCCATTCACGGACACGCCACCGCAGCCACGCAGGCAGCCACCTGGGCTGCGACCAGGCTGAACGCCCATCAACGTGGTGATCGACCACCCACAAAACGTCACGAACGGTAGCACCAGCCTGGAATAGGGACCGGAAGATCGACCGAAGATGGCGCGCAGACAACCGCCTCAGCAGAGGGCTCTCCGCACGCAAGCGTTCACACGCTGCGAGCATGTCTCGCTTCGTCCGGGGCGTGACGGCGGCCGACCACGTTCCCACGGGTGTCGTTGACAACGAACCTTTCGCGCGTGCGCGCGAAAGGGAAACTTTTGCACTATGAGTTACCACAGCATAGGGGGTGCAAAGATTGTCCACAGCCTTCCTGAGCTGGGGAGATGCAGGATGATAGGGAAGGGTTTCAACCGGCCAAGGGATTTCGTGATCATCACTGTTCGCGACACCCTCCGAGACGGCTGATGCTGGCAGGGTGAGCTCGTACACGGCCGCTTCATTCCCCCGGCCGTCACTGAGCTGACCGCAAAGCGTGCCTTTACGGTAACGCGGTGTAGAACCAGGTGTGATCGTGCGAAGAAGCCCGTGCTCCCGAAGCCAGGCAAGAAGGTAAGCCAGAGTACGCCGGGAAACACCGACGTCCTCGGCAAGCACATCCCAGGTGGCTCCCCGTTTGGGTGATGTAATCATACGGTGTGACCTGCGCAGAAGGCTTCTCGCCAACCGCATGAGGTTTCGTTGCCGTGTAGGTCGGCATTCGTCTCGAGCTATACGCTCAACCGCTTCCAGCCAAACGATGGCGATTCGTGCAACCTCATGAGAGCGAATGAAAGATCGTTTCGCTCCATGGTGTTGCGTGACGCTATTCCGTGCTATTATCTGAGCCATCAGCTGAGTCACCGACACGTGCCACTGATGTCATAGAGGCAGGTCAGCCATGTCACGGCTGGCTGACATCGGGTGCGTTGTTGGGGCGCTACACCTGTTGCAGCACCGCAACAACCGGATCTAGACCTCAGAAGGGGCGAAAAAAGAAGCGAGGTCTAGCTGGGTTCCCAGGGTGTGTAGGGCTGGCGGGGCACCGAGGTGTGTAGTAGGGTGCCCTGCCAGCCCTACTGGCATGTGACGCCAGCACCCACGGGCAAGATCGCCTAGGGATCGACTCCAACTTTAGCGCACACTACCGGAATCTTGTCCAGCGGTGGAAGACGACGCCTCGCATGCGGTAAAGTACCTCCATGATCGGCCAGGGTGCCGCAATCTGGCCAACGCATGCCTGCAACATGGCTTGCCACAGGTGGAGGCTGGCATGCTCGTCAAGATCACCAGCCGAGGTTACCGGCTGCTCAAGCGCGCCGTCGAACCAAAGCCCGTGTACGTTCTGAATCCGTACCGCAACCCTGTGCGACAGCTCGCCAACTACGGGCTGGTCGAGCTCGTGCGTGGGTGCTCCCGGGGAATCCAAGTGGTTCCCACAGACCGTGGGCGCAACATCCTCAACATCCTCAAAGAGTGGTCGCCTTGATCCGGCGCGGTCTAGTGATCACCGCTAGAAACCAGGCTGAACAGATCAAAAGACGAAAGCGAAGATCCAATGCGTAGAAAAATCCTCTACGCCATCAGCGTTCTCGCAATCACCGCTGCAATCGTGCTGCTCACCTCGTGCTTGGGAACCAACAACCGTGATGGTGGGCCGATCAGCTCGCCGTATGAGCTTGTGCAACTGCTCAACGAGCGCGGCATTCAATGCCTAGACCCGGCGACCATAGACGACAACGGCACAACCGTAGAATGTTTCACCAGGACGGGGCCGTTGTTTGTAACTGCTGGGGTTGAAATCGACCTGCCGCCAGAGGTTGAATCCGACATGTACCCGATCGTCCAAGGGGATAACTGGTACGTTCTGTGCGGTTGGGCTCCCGAATTCGCCCAGCAGGTTCAGCAGGCCCTTGGTGGCGAACTTAAGTACCTATCTTGAAGCGCGGGTACATGGCAGGCAGGATTTGCCTACGCTTATACCTCAAATGGACTGATCTTTAATCAGGTTTCAAAGATGCCTACTACCATCGACCTCGGCGAATTCAGAGCCGAACTCGTTGAGGTTGCTGCTAAAACGATCTACGCGCACTACACGGAGTGCGGAAAAAACTGCCGCACCTGCCAGAACATTCGCGACCACGCTCAAAACACCCTCAAGGGTTTGATTAACCACATGGTTGAGCGATTCGGCGAGCTTATCGAACAACTACGCCAAGCGCAGCAAACCATAAACCTAGTGAACAACCTGCACCAGCCGAAGCTCACCATGTACACGAGCCCGTGCCTCATACACCAGGGGTCGAATATGGGGCCGGATGTTCCGCACTCCTGCCCATCGTGCCGCACCATGTCAGTGCTCGTCTGCAAGAGCAAAGACGAGGCACCTTGGCCGTGCGACACCCACTTGATCTTGCACGGTGAAACAAGGGAGAATTGCGCCCATGTCTGTTGAAGAGCAGAACACAAGCCCGTACACGCTTCCCGAACAAGTTGAAGAGCAGCTTGAGCGCGAGATCCTCCGCATCCAAGCAGATCAAGAAGCACATTTCGGCATCAACTAACGAAGCCCCTCGCACCTATTGGCGAGGGGCTACGTGTTATGCACCCAGCTCAACGATCAGCTTATCGTAGAATTCCTTAACGTCTCGGTAAAAGAACGTCTTCCGTAGCGGCTGTCCAGGACAAGCAGTCCGGTAATTGTTGAGAATCCGCCACACCCCAAGAATCTGCTGCCTCAGATAAACAGCCTGATAATCAGCAAACGGGCTGCGAGTCAGGACTTTAAAAGGCGACGGGGGAATGATCCCCTGCTGAATCCACCAACGCAACAGATCCCGCGTAATATCGAGTGCCCTCGCAAACACAGCGGGCGGGTAAGCGGGGTACTCGTCCCCGTTGATTAAAACCTTAAGCGGTGGCTTTCGCTCCTGCAGCAACTGGTGAACTTTGTGCAACGGCAGCATAGTGCTCCGATTTTGACGTGCTCCCCTCCCTGAAGGGAGGGGATTCAGCCTGTGCCGCGTGTGCGACACTTCTGCGGCTTCCTGCTTCACAGGGGCCTGACCTCCGCTAGGCGGAGGGTCTTATGGCCCCTCCACAGGCGTTTAGCCTCTCCGCCCGCCCGGCGGCGAGGATGTTCCTTGCAGCGTTAACGTCCCGGTCGTGCACCACGCCGCACTCCTTACACGTCCACGACCGGACGTGCAATGGCTTGGGGCCGTCTAGGGCTCCACACGCAGAGCACACTTGGGAGGTCGGAGCGAACCGGTTGATACGGGCGAACGTCCGCCCGTACCGGGCCGCTTTGTACTCCAGCATTGCCACGAACTGGCCCCATCCGGCGTCGTGCACGCTCTTGGCCAATCTCGTGCGCGCGAGCCCGGACACAGAAAGGTCCTCGACGAACACCGCTTGGTTCTCGCGGATGATCGCCGTGGACAGTTTGTGCGCGAAGTCCCGGCGCGCGTCGGCCACCTTGGCGTGCAGCTTGGCGACCCTCAGTCTGGCCTTGGCCCGGTTATTGCTGTCCTTCTGCTTGCGGGACAGAGCCTTTTGCGCCTTGCGCAGGCGACGCTCCGCCCTGCGGAGGAACTTTGGGGAAGCGATCTTCTTCCCGTTGGAGAGAACGGCGAAGTGCGTCAGGCCCAGGTCGATCCCAACCTCACCCGTCGTCTCCGGCAGCGGCTCGCCGGGGACCTCTACCACGAACGAGGCGAAGTACCGCCCGGCAGAGTCCTTGACCACTGTTACCGACGACGGTTCGGCAGGCAGAGCACGGGACCACTTCACCTTGACGTCGCCGATCTTCGGCAGTCGCAGCTTCCCGCCAGCCGTGATGGCGAAGCTGGCGTTGCGTGTGAAGCGGATAGCCTGCCGGTTGTCCTTGCGCGACTTGAATTTCGGGGGCGCGATCTTAGGCCCCTTGCGCTTGCCCGTTACCGAAGCGAAGAAATTCCGGTACGCCTTGTGCAGGTCGTTGAGCGACTGCACCAGCACGACGCTGGAAACCTCGCTCAGCCAAGCACGCTCCGGGGTCTTCTTCGCCTCGGTGATCACCTGGCGTTGCAGGTCAGCATCCTTGATGTACGGCAGCCCGGCCTCGAAAGCCTCTTGCCGGATACGCAGCCCATCGTTGTACACAACGCGCGCACACCCGAACGCCTTGGCGAGCGCTATGCGCTGGCCCGGCGTCGGATAGAGGCGGAAGTTGTACCTGAGCTGCACACCATGATCATACCATTGGTTTATAGACATTCAAGATGACGCAGGATAGTCCGCTTCACCCCCGGCCTGAAGACCGGAGCACTGCGGACGGCACCGACGGTAGGCAGGATCGACCATGTTTGCAACACAATATCACTTGCCAATAACGTTTGGGACAACTAGTTCTCTTTAACTGTTAGAACGAGCTATGCTGGAACCAGTAAAGGGTAAAGGAGGCAGAGATGGCGCATCATGCGTC
>ERZ795042.86-NODE-86-length-85088-cov-327.900721_pt1 | contig 85088 bp, 65 predicted proteins | sample MGYA00375126_ERZ795042 | MGnify/ENA primary metagenome ERZ795042 (study PRJEB30171, sample SAMN05518105) | compost metagenome | isolation source: Feedstock adapted compost from Newby Island compost facility, Milpitas, CA | place: USA:Newby Island compost facility...
AGCCGAACGCGCCTTCCGCCAGATGCCCGGTCACCACCCGCAGATCCCGCGACGGCGCGTCGACCCACAGCTCGTAGTCCCGCACCACGACGGCGTCGCCGAAATGCACCTCCAGTTCGAAGGGGAACTTCCCCACCCGGGACGGCACGCCCTCCAGAAAGGTGGCGACCTCGCCGCTCTGTCCGACCTTCTCCACCAGCGACAGCCCCGGCGGCAAGCTCGAGCCCTCCGCCACGTGCCACGTCGGCGAGCCCGAGAGTCCCACTGCGCGCAGCCGCACGTTGTAATGCCCTTCCAGCTGCGCCGGCGGCAGCTCGTCGGTCAACACCACATAGTCCTCGTAGGTCACCACCACCGGCGGCGAAATGGAGAAATTGTCCGCGTAGACGTGCTCGAAAACCGCCCGGTTCGGATTGATCTCCACGGTGACGTAGCGCACCCCCGGCTCCACATCCTTCGGGATCGTCACCTCCGTGGTCAGCACTTCCATCTGCTCCATCTCCAGCGCCGGGATGGAGCCGGAGCCGATCACCTGCCAGACCGGCGAGATCATGGCCGTCGACCCGAGCCGAACCACATAGTCGATGTCCACCGCTCCCAGGTTCCCGGCGTTCTGCACCTTCCAGCGAACGGTACTGGTCTCCCCTGGTCGCAGGAGGTCCGGCGCATCCACCCACTCGACGACCAGGTTGGGCGCCCGGATTCCGATGGTGAAGGGGCCGAAGGCCGAGAAGTTGTCACCCCGGTTCGTCTCCGGCACCACCCGGTGCGGGTCCGCCTCGGCGATGATGTAGTACTGCCCTTCCTCCAGCGTGATCGGCAGCCGCGGGCTCGCCTCGAAGACCGTGCTCTGCTGGGGATCGAGGCTGCGCAGGTCGCCGTCCAGCGTCATCAGCTCGATCGACTGCGGGCCGAGCTGCCGCGTCGGGCTGATGTAGAAGCGGACGGTGAAGTTCTCCGCCGGCTTGCCGCCGATGTTGGTCACCCGCGCGGACATCTGCATCGGAAGCCCGGCGAAGGCCTCCTGTACGCCCGTCACCTCGCTCACCTGGAGCTCCGGGCCCTGGGAGAAGATCACGACCGTGTTCTTCAACCAGTGGGTATGGTTGCAGGACGGGGTGCAGGAAGACCCGGTCGCACCCGGCACCTCGTAGCCAACGGTGCCGCCGATGTTCTCGATGCCCATCGACGCGGTCCACCCGTCCGGATCGATTTCGCCGTAATGAAACTCGATCGTGCTCGAGCCCTCGAAGAGCCAGACCTGGAACTGCGCCATCGAGGCGCCGTAGCTGTAGTAGTAGGAGGCGGTCCATTCCAGGACCAGGGTTCGGCTCGGCGGCTGACCCAGGACCTGCGCCTTCAAGGTGCCAGGCGAGCTGTAAAAGTCGTCCCACCAGGGCGCGATGATCCCGTTTTGCGGGCCGCCGGTGCTCGGCAAGACGGTATTCGAATAGGCCCAGTTCGCGCCATTGGCGAACTCGATGAACCCGTTCATCGAGACGTAGATCGTCGGGTGATCCTCGTCGAAAAAGCGGATCGGAAAGTCGATCTTGTTGCGGGTGTAGTAATCCCAGGTGAGCGTCTGGACCGGTCCTGCCTGCGGGTGCGGGATCGGTAGCGGCTGGAACTGCTGCGAGCGCATCGAGATACTGTACGGCGTGTACGTCTGCGCCGCTCCCGCGACCGGGACCAGAGCGAAAAGCGCCACGGCCAGGGACAGCACACGAGCTTGAAGACGGGGCCTCATCTCCTTCCTCCGAGGACGCAACCTCGACACACGTCGACGCCGCCACCCACCTTCCGAGGTTGTCGCTTGTACCGCCGAGTCTAGATCGAGGTATGAGCAAATAAAAGGGGAGGCTCCCGGGTCTGGCCAGACGCCCCTCTCTTCGACCGCGCAGGCCCCCGGAAGCCGGCCCGAAAGCCACGCCGTCCGAGCGCGAGAATGGGGGATGGCTCCTCGCGGACAAAAAAGTCGAGGAGCCCTCCCAGAGAGGAGAGCCCCTCGACGCGCCTCGTCGCAGAGGCCTTGGGGGCGAAGCTCCCGACGAGCCTCGGGGGAGGTTGCCGAGTCAGCGGCGCCGCCGCAGGAGAGCGAGGCAGAGGAGCGCGAGCGCCCACGGCGTGGCCGTGCCGCTTCCGGCCTGGCATCCGCCCTCGTCGGCGACCGTCTTCACGTCGTTCGCCCCGGGCTCTCGCACCGTCAGCGTCACCACGCCCACGCCGATGCGGTTGTACTCGTCCTTCACCCGCATCGTCAGCGTGAACTCGCGCTCGCTCTCGCCCTGCAACACCGACAGCGGAATCGTCCCCGAAAGGCTACCGGTGGCGTCGAAGCTCAGCCCCAGCTCGTCCAGGACGCGAGAGCCGCCGTACTCCGACCACATCAACTGGCCGTCGCCACCCGACGCCTCCAGCTGCGTCCGGTAGCTCCGGCCCGCCACCGCCGTCGGCAACCGCCTCGTCACCACCGTCAGCCCGCGGTCCCGCGGTACGTCGAAGCGGACCGAGCACGGCACCTCGGAACCCGTCGCGTCCCGCACGTTCACCGTCCACAAAAACGACCCGAACGCCGACGGCTTCCCCGTGATCACTCCGTCGTCCGTCAGCTGCAGTCCCGGCGGCGGTTCCTTCCGGTACGTGGTTTCCTCACCGATCTCCGTGGCCAGCCACGCCGTGTCCACGGAGGTCCACAGGTAGCCGCCCTGCGCGTCGCGCTGGCCTCCCGCCGCGTGCAGCTGGATCTGCACCGACTCTCCGAACGCCAGCGGCTCCAGCCGCCTCGTCACGCAGGTCAGCGTCGACGGCGACGCGACGTGCAGCTCCAGGTCCTCCGCCGCCTGCCGACCCTCGTCGTCGCGAACCCGCACGGTGAAGGTGAAGGTGCCGTCCTGCTCCGGCCGGCCCGAAAGCACGCCGTCCGACCGCAGCGTCACGCCCGCCGGCAGCCGGCCCTTCGCCAGCTCCCACGTGTACGGAGGCACGCCGCCGATGGCCATCAAGCGGTCCTCGTAGGGGAAGCCGAACGCGCCTTCCGCCAGATTCCCGGTCACGATGCGCAGCTCCGTGCCGGGCTCCTCCACCTCCAGCACCAGGTGCTTCTCGGCCCGGTAGCCGGCCGACCACACCTCGAGATCAAATTCGAAGTGCCCGACGTGCGACGGGACGCCCTCGAGGAAGGTCGCCATCCCGTTCTGGCCCAGCTCCTCCTTCAGGCGGAGGCCCGGCGGCAAAGTCGAGCCTTCCTTCACGCCCCAGTCGTAGGTGCCGTCGCCGCCGACGGCCAGGAGGCGGACGTGGTAGTGACCGCCGAACTCCGCCACCGGCAGCTCGTCGGTGACGATGACCAGATTCTCGGCGCTGACGACCACCGGGTTGGAGGCCAGGTAGTTGTCGGACCGCTCGTGCTCGAAGACGCCGCGCTCCGGGTCGAGCTCGACTCCGACGAAGTAGACACCTGGCTCGAGGTCGGCGGGGAGCCGCACCGTCGTCTCCTCCACCCAGCGCGCGTCCATCGGGAGGTCCGGGATGCCGCCGGTGCCGAGTTCCCGGGCCACCGGCGTCGGGAAGCTCGTCGAGTGCAGGACCACCCGGTAGTTCACCAGCGTCGCGTCCAGGTTGCCCCGGTTCGACGCCGACCAGCGGACGAGGATGTCCTCGCCGGGGGCGGCGAGATCCGGCGCGTCCACCCAGTCCACAACGAGATTGGCGGCCCGAATGCCGATGACGAAGGGGCCGAAGACGCCCACGTTGTCACCGCGGTTCGACTCCGGGACCACCCGGTACGGATCGGCCTCGGCCAGCAGGTACCAGACACCTTCCTCGAGGGTGATGGGCAGCCGGACGCGGGTCTCGAAGGTCGTCGGCGGCTCCATCGGCTGGAGCGTGCGCAGATCCCCGTCGAGCGTGGCGAGTTCGATGGCGTCGCTGGTCAGCTGGGGAACGCTGTTGATGTAGAAGCGAACGGTGAAGTTCTCGGCCGGCTTTCCGCCCACGTTCTGCACCGTCGCCGAGATGGGGACAAAGAGCCCGGCGAAGCCCTCGGCCACGCTCTCGACGGCCGTGACCCGGAGCTCCGGTCCCTGGGAGAACGTCACAACCCCGTTCGTGTGCCAGTCGGTCTGGGTGCAGGAATTGCCGCAGGTATTCCCCGTCGCGGCCGACGGTACGTTGTAGCCGATGCTGCCGTCGGCGTTCTCGATGCCCATCGTGGCGCTGATGCTCCCGCTGCTGTTGAATTGGCCGTAGCGGAACTCGATGGTCGACGAGTTCTCGTAGAGCCAGAGCTGCGCCTGAATGTTGTCGGTCGAGGAGCCGCCGAGCCTGCGGCAGTTCCACTCCGCCACGAAGATCCGGCTCGGGGCCGTGCCGAGGATCTGGGTCTTGAGCGGGTGGCTGTCGCAGGTGTTGTCGTCCCACCAGACCGCCATCAGGTCGTTGGGCGTCCCCGAGCTGGGCAAGGTCGTGTTGGAGTAGGCGTTGGTCGTCTGCCAGCTCGCGAACATGTTGGTGCTGAGGAAGAGCTGCGACTTTTCCTCGTCGAAGAAGCGCACCGTGAACGGCAGCTGGATCGACACGCTCCCTTCGTCGGACGAGGACCAGTTGTGGGTGGTCATCGTCCCTCCGCCGATCGGCAGCGGCTGGAACGGCTCCGTCCGGACGGAGACGGCGTAGGGCGTCTGCGCCAGGGAGACGAAGGGAATGCTTGCAAAAAAGATGCCGAAGATGAGCAACGAAAGCCTTGTTTGAAGGTACACCAGTGCACCTCCGGGGGCCGGAGTTCCGACCGAGTTTTGTCGGAAAGCGTACTCGATCCGCGGACGACAAGGGAAGCGGCGAGAACGCCGCCCCGAGCCCGGGACGAGACGGAGGCTCTGGGAGCCCCCAGCCACCGGAAGGCCCCGGATTTCCTCCCTCGGATGGTCGAGGGCCGGCGGGAAGGCCCGCCGCGGCGGGCGCCCCCCACCGCGACGGGCCGTTTTGACGGCCGGCGCCCGGGATCAGCGACGGCGGCGCAAGAGGACGAGGCAGAGGAGCGCGATCGCCCACGGAGCAGCCGTGCCAGCGCCGGCCTGGCACCCGCCCTCGTCGGCGTCCAGCTCCGCCGTCGCCGCCCCGGGCTCCCGCACCGTCAGCGTCACCACGCCCACGCCGATGCGGTTGGCTGCGTCTCGCACCCGCACCGTCACCGTGAACTCGCGCTCCTTCTCTCCCTGCAGCACCGACAGCGGGATCGTACCCGACAGGCTCCCCGTCGCGTCGAATTCCAGCTCCAGCTCCTCCAGAACCCGTCCGTCGCCGAACTCCGACCACGTGAGCTGCCCGTCCCCTCCCGACGCCTCCAGCTGGGCGCGGTAGCTCTTGCCCGCCACCGCCGTCGGTAGCCGTCTCGTCACCACCGTCAGGCCGCGGTCCCTCGGCACGTCCAGGCGCACCGTGCAGGACTCCTCCGCACCGGCGGCGTCCCGGACCTTCACCGTCCACAAGAACGAGCCGAACGCCGACGGCTTGCCCAGGATCACCCCGTCGTCCGTCAGTTCCAGCCCCGGCGGAGGCTCCCTCGTGAAGACCGTCTCCTCGCCGATCTCCGTGGCCAGCCACGACGTATCCACCGAGCTCCAGATGTAGCCGCCCTGCTCGTTGCGACGGCCACCCGCCGCGTGCAGCGGGATCTCCACCGACTCCCCGAGGACCAGCGGCTCCAGCCGCCTCGTCACGCAGGTCAGCGCCGCCGGCGACGCCACGTAAAGCTCCAGCTCCTCGACGGCCTGCCGGCCCACCCAGTCGCGGACCCGGACGGTGAGCGCGAAGGTGCCGTCCTGCTCCGGTCGGCCCGAGAGCACGCCGTCCGACCGCAGCGTCATCCCCAGCGGCAGCTTGCCCTTCACCAGCTCCCAGGTGTAGGGCGGCGCCCCGCCGATCGCCATCAGCCGGTCCTCGTAGGAGAAGCCGAACGCCGCCTCGGCCAGGTGCTCCGTCACCACCCGAAGCTCGTGCGAGGGCGCTTCCACCACGAGATCGTAATTCTGCACCACGGACGTTTCGCCGAAGTGCACCACCATCTGGAAGGGGAAATCACCGCTCTTCGACGGGACACCGGAAAGGAACGTGACCACCTCGCCGCTCGCCCCGACCTCCTCCACCAGCGCGAGCCCCGGAGCCAGGCTCGAGCCCTCCGCCATGCGCCATGCCGGCGAACCGGAGCGCCCCACCGCCCAGAGACGAACGTGGTAGTGCCCCTGGAGCTGCGCCGGCGGCAGCTCCTCCGTCAGCACCACGAAGTCGTCCTGCGCCACCACCACCGGAGCCGAGATCCCGAAGTTGTCCCCGTACTCGTGTTCGAAGACCGCGCGATCGGGGTTGATCTCCACGGTGACGTAGCGCACCCCCGGCTCCACATCCTCGGGGATCGTCACCTCGGTGGTCAAAAGCTCCATCTGCCCCATCTCCAGCGCGGCGATCGAGCCGGAGCCGATCACCTTCCAGACCGGCGAATTCACGTTCGACGAGGAGAGCCGCACCACGTAGTTCATCGCCACCGCGCCCAGGTTTCCGGTGTTCTGCACCCGCCAGCGGATGGTGCTGCTCTCGCCCGGCCGCACGAGGTCCGGCGCCTCCACCCAGTCCACCACCAGGTTGGGCGCGCGCAGCCCGATGGTGAAGGGGCCGTAGGCCGCGTAGTTGTCTCCCCGGTTCGTCTCCGGCACCGCTCGGTGCGGATCCGCCTCGGCGATGATGTAGTACTGCCCTTCCTCCAGCGTGATCGGCAGCCGCGGGCTGGCCTCCCACACCTCGCTCTCGCCCGGCTGCAGGCTGCGCAGATCACCGTCCAGCGTCACCAGCTCGATCGACTGCGGCCCCAGCTCTCGCGTCGGACTGACGTAGAAACGCACGGTGAAGTCCATCGCCGGCTTGCCGCCGACGTTGGCGACCTCCGCCGAGATCGGAATGGGAAGCCCGGCGAAAGCTTCCATCGGACCGGAGACCCGGGTCGTCCTGAGATCGGGGCCCTGGGCGAAGGTCACCACCGAGTTCTCGGGCCAGTGGGATGCGTTGCAGCTCGGATTGCAGACCGCCCCGCCGAGCGGGACCTGATAGCCGATGGTTTCGGCCTTGTTCTCGATTCCGACCGTCGCGCTCAACGAGTGGGCCAGCTCACCGTAGTGAAACTCGATCGTGCTCGACCCCTCGAAGAGCCAGATCTGGAAGTTGGCGAACTGGGTTCCTCGCAGCCAGATCCCGGCGCGCCATTCGACGACGAGAATGCGATTCGGGGCGGTGCCGAGGATCTGCGTCTTCAGATGTCCACCGGGGCCGAGGACGTCGAGATCGTCCCACCAAGCGGCGATCATCCCCTCGGGATTGTCGCCATTGGGCAGCGTGTGATTCGAAAAGCGCCAATCGTTCGCGCCGTCGAAGGTGATGTATCCCTGCTGGGTGAGCCAGATGGTGGGCTCGTCCGCGTCGAAGAAGCGGATCGGGAAGTCGATCCGCACCCGCTGCCCCTCGGAAACGAGCGAGGGCGTGTGATCCACCGGCGGCTGCGCCTGAGGATGCGCGATGGGGATGGGCTGATACGTCTGCTGTCGTATCGAGATCTCGTAGGGCGTATGCGTCTGCGCCTCGGCCCTCGAAGAGACGAAAAAGACGAACGCGACAGCGAAAAGCGAAAAAGAACCCCCGCAAAAGCAAATGTCTGGCCTTCATCGAGCCTCCTTCGCCCGCCAACGAAGGTGGCCATGGGAGCCCGTTGCAGTCACCCGCCTGCCGTAGCGACAGCCGGTTCTCGAAGCAGGCTCCTCGCGACCTCCCCCGCGGGCCTCGCCTCGGCCCTACCCCGGCCCCGCACCCGTTCCGAGGAACGGCGAGAGTCTATCTCCAAGGCCGGCCAAGAAAAAAGGCCGCCGGGGTTGCCGGCAGCCCTCTCGAGGCTCTCCGCGTTCGACTTCAGGGCCTGCGGCGGGCAAGCCAACCCAGCGCCAGGAGCGAAGCGATCCAGGAGAGCGGCGCGCCTCCCGTCGCCTGGCAACCGCCTTCCTCCTTGGCCGCTTCCCCTCCCTTGGTCTCCGGCGCCTTCAGGGTGAGGCTCACCACCCCCACGCCGATGCGGTTGTGCTGGTCCTTCACCCGCACCGTCACCGCGAATTCGCGCGCGTCCTCCCCTTCGAGGACGGAGAGGGGAGACGTGCCCACCAGATTGCCCGCGGTGTCGAACTCGAGCTGGAGCTGCCGCTCGAGGACGCTGGAGCCGCCAAACTCGGACCACTTCAGCGTGCCGTCGCCGCCGATGGCCTCGAGCGTGGCCCGATAGGGCCGGCCGGCCACCGCCGTCGGGAGCCGCCTCGTCACGACCGTCAGCCCCCGGTCCCGAGGTACGTCGAGGCGGACCGGGCAATCCACACCCGGCCCGCCGCTGGCGTCCTTGACGTTCACGGTCCAGAGGAAGGAGCCGAACGCCGTGGGCTTGCCAAGGATCACGCCGTCGTCGGTGATCTGCAGGCCCGGTGGAGGCTCCCGGTGGAACTCCGTGACCTCCCCGATCTCCTTGGCCAGCCAGGTGGTATCGACCGACGACCAGACGTACGTGCCGCTATCGGTCCGCCGTCCTCCGGCCGCATGCACCGGGATCTCCACGTGTTCGCCGAAGGTCAGCGGGCCGACCTGGCGGGTCACGCAGGTCAAGGACGAAGGCGATGCCACGACCAGGGAGAATTCGGCGGCCCCCTGCAGGCCCGCCTTGTCGCGGACCCGGACGGTGAAGGAGGAAGCCGCTCCCTCAGCCCTCGAGCTTGCGCACCGCCTCGGCCTCGACCTCGGCGAGCAGGGCGTCGTCGTCGACGCCCGGGGCCTCGCGCCACCCCCGGAACGAGCGCAGCGGCGCATCCACCTCGGAGAGCATGGCCTTTCTCGCCTCCTCGTCCTCGGCCAGCACCTCCAGCCGGCGAAGCAACGCGCCGAGAAGGTCCCGGCGCTGCAGCAAGGCCGACCGGTCCACGGGGCGCGCCAGCGCGAGACGCAAACGTGCCCAGTGCATCCACGGGGTCTTCCCGAGCGTGGCGTCGTCGAGAGCGCGAGCGAACTCGTCGAGCGAATTCGCCAGCTCCTCCTCCAACGGCGACCGGCCGACGAGCTCGACCGAGAGGAGATATCCCTCCACCCCCGACTCGATCCGTTCCTCGGCGCGCGAAAGCAGGCGCTGCTCGACCTCGCCGAGATCCTCGCATCCCGTGACGTCGACTTGCAGCGCCTCGAAACGCACGGGTGAAAGCGGCACGTGCTCCACCCGCTCGACGCGCCCGGATCGAACGTGCACCAGCGAAGCGCCCTTGGCCCCCAGTTCCGAGGGCTTGAAGGAGCGGCCCTGGAGATTTCCCGGATAGACCGCCCAGGTCTCGCCCTCAAGGAGGACCTGGCGGGTGTGGACGTGGCCGAGCGCCCAGTAGTCGAGACGGGAAGCCCGAAGGTCCTCCAGGCTGCAGGGCGCGTAGTCGTCGTGGCCGGGCTGGCCGCCCACGTTGGCGTGAAGCAGGCCCACGTGCAGCCCCGGCTCCGACGTCCGCGCGAAGGTCCGCGCCAGATTGGACCGTTCGGCCCGCCGGGCGAAGCTCCGCCCGTGGACGACGGCGAGGACCTTCCCCTCGTGCTCGACCGTGCGCCGCTCCACCTCGTCCGAGCCGAAGACGTGGACGCCCGGCGGCCAGCTCCGAATGGCCGACCATCCCTCCTCCACCGGGTCGTGGTTTCCATGCACCACGAAGACCGGGATGTTCGCCGCGGAGAGCCGTTCCAGGCCACGTTTGAAGGCGAGCTGGGCGCGCAGGCCGCGCTCGGGCCCGTCGTAGACGTCGCCGGCCAGGACCACGAAGGCCACCCTCTCCTTCAGCGCTCGGTCGACCAGTCGGTCGAAAGCCACGAGCGAGGCGTCGCGCAGTGCCTCGCCGATCTCCGGCGCCACGCGAACCAGGCCCTCGAAGGGCGTGTCGAGGTGGAGGTCGGCGGCGTGCAGGAAGGTGAAGTCGGCCATGGCCCCGAGCTTACTTCAACCGCGCGACCCCTTCGCTTCGAACGAAAAGTGGTTTACGAGAAGCGAGACTTCTGGCTGGCTGAAAAGCCTCCCATGCGCTGGTCCCGCGTCTGCATCGAATCGGTGGCCTACCAGCTCCCCTACGAGCGGGTGAGCACCCGCGCGCTCGAGGATCGGCTGGCCCCGGCCTACGACGCGCTCGGCCTTGGCCCCGGCCAGCTCGAGGCGCTGACCGGGGTGCGCGAGCGCCACTACTGGCCGCCCGGGACGTCGCTCCCCGCGGTCGCCGCCCAGGCGGCCGAGCGCGCGCTCCAGCGGGCCGGGCTGCCCGCGGCCGAGCTCGGCGCCGTCGTATACGCCGGAGTGAGCCGCGACCGCCTCGAACCCGCCATCGCCTGCGCCGTGGCCGCGATCCTCGGGACGCCGCCCGACGCGTGGCTTTTCGACCTCTCCGCCGGCTGCCTGAGCGCGCTGCTGGCCGTGGTCGACCTCGCCAACCGCATCGAGCTCGGTCAGATCCGGACCGCGCTGGTGGTGGCCGCGGAGAGCGCGCGCGAGACGGTGGACGAAACCGTCCGGCACCTGAACGCCAATCCCTCGCTCGACGCCTTCCGCCTGGCCGTGTCCACCCTCGGCGCCGGCTCCGCGGCCGCGGCGATCGTGCTGTCGGACGCCTCCGTCTCCCGCACCGGTCGACGCCTCCTCGGCGGCGCCTCGGTAACGGCTCCCGAGCAGCATGGTCTGCGCTTCCTCGGCTCCGAGCAGGGCCTGCTGGGGCAGGCACCGCTCCGGGCGAGAACCGATTCCTCCGCCATCCTCGTACACGGCGTGCACCTGGGCGTGCGCGCCTTCGAGCGCTTCTTCACCGAGCTCCGCTGGCATCCGGACGACGTGGACCGGCTCGTCTGTCACCAGGTCGGATCCGGGGGCCGCCCTCCCGTCCTCGACGCGCTGGGCATTCCGCCGGAAAAGGGTTTCTCCACCGTGGAGAGCCATGGAGACACCGGCGCGGTCGCCCTCCTCATGGGCCTGGCCATGGCCGAGGAGCAGGCACTTCTTTCCGAGGGCGACCGCGTCGCCTTGCTGGGGATCGGAAGCGGCCTTTCCTCCATCATTCTGGGGATCACGTGGTGACCACCCCGCCGGGAAGGGCCGATTCGATGCCGACTTTCAATTTCGCCTCCAACCTCCGCCTCCGGGCCCGAGAGAATCCGCGCGGCCGCGCGGTCATCGCATGGGAGCGAGGGGATTGGCGCCACCTCACCTTCCAGGAGCTGGACGAGGAGAGCGATGCGCTCGCGCGCGGCCTCGCCGGGCTCGGCATGCGCCGCGGAATGCGCGTCATCCTGATGGTCCCGCCGTCGCTCGACTACTTCGCCCTGGTCTACGCCCTCTTCAAGCTGGGCGCGACCATCGCCCTCGTCGACCCGGGGATCGGGCGAAGACCGCTTCTGCGCTGCCTGGAGGAGATCGGAGCGGAGGCCTTCGTCGGCGTTCCCGGTGCGCATCTGGCCCGCGCCTTCTATCCCGCGCTCTTCCGCTCGGTCCGGATCGCGGTGACGGTGGGGCCCAAGCTCCTTCGGCTGGGGACCTCGCTGGCGAGCCTGCGCGACCCGGGGCCTTTCGAGATGGAAGAGACCGAGGTCGACGAACCCGCGGCCATCCTCTTCACCTCCGGCACCACCGGCCTTCCCCGGGGAGCGATCTACACCCACGGCACCTTCCAGGCCCAGGTGGAGGTGCTCCGGCGCACCTTCGGCATCGAGGCCGGCGAGGTCGACCTGGCCACCTTTCCACCCTTCGCCTTCCTCGCGCCCGCCCTCGGCGCGACCGCGGTGATCCCCGACGTGGACGCGCGCAATCCGGGGCGGGCCGATCCGGTAAAGGTGGCGCACGCCATCTTCACCCAGGGCTGCACCTCGCTCGTCGGCTCCCCGGCCCTCCTCGACAATCTCGCCCGCTGGGCGGAGAAGCACGTGGTGGCCCTGTCGCCGCTGCGCCGCGTCCTCTGCTCGGGAGCTCCCGTCCCCTTCGAGGTCCTCGAGCGGCTCTCGCGCTGCCTTCCTCCCGGCGCGGAGATCCAGGTGCTTTATGGCGCCACCGAGGCGCTGCCTTTGGCCAGCATCTCCGCCGAGGAGCTTCTCTCCGATACCCGCGAGCGGACGCTGAGCGGTGCCGGCGTCTGCGTGGGCCTTCCGATCGAGAGCGCGACGGTGCGGATCATCCGTCTCGTCGACGCGCCCATCGAGCACTGGAGCGACGAGCTCGTCGTACCGGAAGGCGAAGTCGGCGAGATCACGGTCAAGGGGCCGATGGTCACGCGGGCCTACTGGGGAGGCGAGGAGCGAAACCGCCTCGCCAAGATCCGCGAGGGAGGCGAGACCGTCCATCGCACCGGCGACGTCGGCTACTTCGACGAGAAGGGCCGGCTCTGGCTCTGCGGCCAGAAGGCCCAGCGGGTGCGGACCGCCACCCGGACCCTGCACACCATCTGCGTCGAGGAGATCTACAACCGCCACCCCGCCGTGCGCCGAACCGCGCTGGTCGGCGTGCAGGAACCGGGCGCGCAGGTCCCCGTCCTCGTGGTCGAGCCGGAGCCGGAGGCGCGGCTTCGCTCCGACGTGCTCGCGGCGGAACTCCTGGCCCTCGGCGAGCAACACGAGCCGACGCGCGAGATCCGCCACATCCTCGTCTACCCGCGCCCCTTCCCCCTCGACGCGCGGCACAACGCCAAGATCCACCGCGACCTGCTGGCGAACTGGGCCGCGCTTCGCCTCTCCGGCCGCCGCGCATGAGCCGGCTCGCGCACGCGAAAGCGGCCTGGCGAGGTCCGCGCGGGGCGACGACGGTCGGCGCCGCCTGCATCAGGACTTGTGGAACTTGAGGGCGAGGGAGTTGACGCAGTAGCGGAGACCGGTCGGGGGCGGGCCGTCGGGAAAGACGTGGCCGAGGTGGGAGCCGCAGCGTGCGCAGCGGATCTCGGTGCGGCGCATTCCGTGGCTGCGATCTTCGCGCTCCTCGATGTGGTCGCGGTCGAGGGGAGCCCAGAAACTCGGCCAGCCGGTTCCCGAGTCGTACTTCTGCGACGAGCCGAAGAGGTCGAGCCCGCAGGCGGCGCAGACGTACGTGCCCTCCTCCCGGTTGCGGAGCAGCTCGCCCGAGAACGGCGGCTCGGTACCGCCCTCCCGAAGCACGTGATAGCGCTCGGGAGACAGTTCGCGCTTCCAGTCCTCCTCGCTCTTCCTCAACTTCTCCATTCGCCCCTCCCCGAACTCGTCGGGCGCGGCGTCGCCCGGACCAGCGCCCAGACGTGGCCGCCCTCCTCGCGCAGCTCGGCCTCGAGCTCGATGGGCACCCTGCCTCCTCGAAGGCGGAGCTCGATGGCGACCGGGCCCGGCTCGGCCCGCGGGATCCTCGCCTCCTGAAAGGAGACGAAGCGACGCGCGTGGGGATAGATGGCCTTGTATGCGGCTTCCTTCAAGGCGAAGCGCCGCACCAGGAAGGGCCAGCGCTCCTCGTCCGGGAGCCGCATCCAGGTGGCGAATTCCTCCGCGTCGAGGATCCTCGGTGCGATCGCGGGCCGTGGGGGCCCGAGCTCCTCGAGGTCCACCCCCAGGGTGGCCTCCCCTTCGGCGACGAGGGCGGCGGCGAGCCGTCGCTTGTGCGAGATGGAAGCGACGACGCCCGGAGGCAGCACGGGCGCGCCCGAGGCGGATGGGAGGACCGGGCCGAGCTCCAGGCCTCGCGCGGCCGCGGCCCGACGCAGGGCCAGGCGCCCCCCCACCCACTCGATCCGCCGTCGGCCCCGCAAGGCGAGGGCGAAGACGCGCTCCTTTTCGTGCAGCCCTTCCAGGTGCTCGGGGGCGATGCCCTCTTCGGGGAGGGCGACCGCGGCCAGCGTGCCGAAGGCCACCTGCTGCACGAGGGCCTCGGCGAAGGAGGCCGCGCCGGGGATCGGATCGCCGCGCGACATGGAAGGAAGGATACCTCCCGAGCGCCCGATGGAGGAGCGCCGGTCGACTCGGAGCCGGTCGTCCTCATCGGCCGCACGAAGCCGCGAAGGCGTTAGGAGCCTGACGCAGTCACCAGCTACCGCGGCGACGGCCGATGACTGCAACAGGCTGCTAGGGCGTGGACGGCGGGGATGGGGACCGATAGAACCGTCGCATGTGGATCGCGACCTGGAACGTGAACTCCATTCGTGCCCGGCGTGAACGGCTCCTCGCCTGGCTCGAGCGGCGCTCACCCGACGTGGTGCTCCTGCAGGAGCTCAAGTGCCAGCTCTCGGACCTGGAGGCGATCGACCTGGCCGGTCTCGGCTACCACGTGGCGGCCAATACACAGAGGACCTACAACGGCGTGGCCATCCTCTCGAAGACGCCGCTCGAGGACGTCGTCATGGGCCTGCAGGACGACGTGGAAGATCCGCAGGCTCGGCTGGTCGCGGCCACCACCCGAGGGATCCGCTTCCTCTCGGCGTACGTCCCCAACGGCAGCGAGGTGAGCAGCGAGAAATGGGCGTACAAGCTGCAGTGGCTGGAGCGGCTGCGCCTGCACCTCGAGCGCCACTACGACCCCGGCATGCCGCTCGTCCTCGGCGGCGACTTCAACGTGGCGCCCGACGAGCGAGACGTGCACGACCCCGCGGAATGGGAAACCACCGTGCTCTTCCATCCCGAGGCGAGACAGGCCTACCGGCGCCTTCTCGACTGGGGGCTCGAGGATACCTTCCGCATCCACAACCAGGAGCCGGGAACCTACTCCTGGTGGGACTATCGGATGCTCGCCTTCCCGAAGAACCGCGGTCTGCGCATCGACCTCATCCTCGCCACGCGACCGCTGCGCGAGCGCGTCGCCGAGTCCTTCGTCGACCGTGACGAGCGCAAGGGCAAGCAGCCCTCCGACCACGCGCCCGTTCTCCTTCGCCTGCACGACTGAGCGAATCTCGATCCGCCGTCGCCGCGCCGATCTCGCCGAGCCGAAACCGAGTGACTCGATCGCGGCTCATCCGCCGGCGCTCGTATAGGAGCGGAGCGCGCGGAGCCAGACCAGGCGCGCGGCCAGGGCGAATACGAGGGCGCCGGCGAGGGAGAAGAAGATGGCGCGGCCCTCCAGCTCGCCGACGATGGCCAGGGCCGGATACGAGGTCATCACGATCAGCGGGATGACGAAGGTGAAGACGAAGTTGAGCGCGCCGCGGTAGACGGGCGCGGGCCACCTCGCCGCTTCGAAGACGGAGCTGAAGAAATAGGTGAGGTTGTCCACCTTCACCACTCGCAGGGCGAGCGCCACGACGGCGATCCAGATCGAATAGAGGATCACGACGGCGCCGCAGAGCAAAGCCAGGGACGAAAGCGCCTGCAATGGCGTGGGGACGTGCTCGAGCTCGACCAGGGCCCAGACGAGGATGAGCGCGCCCGCGAGAACGTCCACGCCCCGCCAGATCTCGAAACGAGAGGTGGAGACGAGAAACTGCGAGTCCGCCGGCTTGAGCAGGAGAAAATCCAGCATCCCCTTGCGCACGAGCTCGACCACGTTTTGCAGCGCGGGCTGGATGGCGCCCTCGATCACTCCGCGGAGCACGGTGAAAAAGCCGACGACCAGGAGCGCCTGCGGCCAGCTCCAACCACCGATGTCGCTGCGCTGGTGGAAGAGGACCACCAGGGGGACGAGCGAGGACGCGGTCCAGAAGAGCGTCATGAGCGCGTCCAGCACGAAGTCCAGGCGGTACTGCATGCCGAGCAGGGCGGAGGTGCGGAGCTGGATGGCGAAGAGCCGGAGATAGCGCAGCACCCTCAACCTCCGTAGGCGGCGTAGCGCCGTAGCCCTGCCCGCCAGATCGCCTGTGCCACGAGGGCGAAGAGGACGACGTAGAGCCATTGCGCGACGAAGCCCGTCACCATCGCGCTCCGGTCCACGAGGCCGAGCATCACCTCCACGGGAAAGGAGAGCAAGAAGCGAAAAGGAAGCCATTCGATGGCCGCGCCGATCTCGGGTGGGAAGAGTTCGAGCGGAACCGTGTATCCCGAGAAGACGAAGAACAGTCCGAGCCAGAGGTCGTAGACCGAGAGCGTGCTCTCCCAGAAAAAACCGAGCGAGCCGATGGCGGCCATGGCGAAGAAGGTGATGAGCCAGGCGCCGGCGATGGAGAGCGGCACGAACGCCCACGCCAGCGGATCGCTGCTGAGCTGATCGGCACCCAGCCATGCGAGGGCGACCACCGCCACGGGCAAGGCCACCAGCGCGCGCAAAGGCAAGGCCGCAACGTTCTCCGCGGCGTAGGCGAGAAAGGGATGGACGGGTCGCAGCAACCGCATGGCGATCTCACCCTGGCGGATCTCGAAGACCATGTCCCAGACCACCCACGAGCCGGTGAGCAGCCGGACGATCAGGGCCGCGAGGAAGTAGGCGCCGAGCTCCTCCTGCCCCATCCGGCCGAGCGGCTCCTCGCGGGCGACGCTCGACCAGACGAGGAGCATGATGAGCGGCGTGTTGGTGGTGAGGATCCAGACGAGGAATTCGGCGCGGTAGGCCACCGCGGAGGAGAAGCCGACCCGGAGCATGGTCGGGATGGCGGAAAGGATCCTCATTCGCCCTCCTCGTGGCGACGGGCGAAGAGCTCCGAAAGCACCTCCTCCAGCGGCGGATCTTCGACGACGAGGTCGGTCACCGGGAGCTGGCCCAGCGCCCACGACACCAGCTCGCGCAGCCGCCCGCCGTGGACCTGGAGCTGGATCCGCGCCTCGTCCTGCGCGACCACCGATGCACCGAACCTCGCCCATTCCACCGGAGGAAGGGGCCCTTCCAGGCGAAAGGTCACGCGCTTGTCGGGACGGATCTGGCGGACGAGATTCTCCAGGCTCCCGTCGTAGATCAGCCGACCGCGATCGATGACGATCACGCGCGGGGCGAGCGCGGCGACGTCGTTCATGTAGTGGCTGGTGAGCAGGACGGTGGCGCCGTGTCTCTCGTTGTACTCCCGGATGAAATCCCGAACCGCGGCCTGCATGGTGACGTCCAGGCCGATGGTGGGCTCGTCGAGAAAGAGAACGCGCGGGCGATGCAGAAGCGCCGCCGCCAGCTCGCATTTCATCCGCTCGCCCAGCGAGAGCTGCCGGGTGGGTTTGTGGATGAGATCGCCGAGGTCGAGGAGCTCGACGAGCTCGGCCAGCGTGCGGCGGTACTCCTCGCGCGGGATCTCGTAGATGGCGCGGTTGAGCTCGAAGGTCTCGGCCGGTGGCAGATCCCAGAGGAGCTGCTGCTTCTGCCCCGTGACCAGCATAATGGAGCGCAGAAACTCCCGCTCCCGCCGGAAGGGAACGTAGCCCGCCACCGAGATCTCGCCCGAGGTCGGATGCAAGAGCCCCGCGAGCATCTTCAGAGTGGTCGTCTTCCCCGCCCCGTTCGGGCCCAGAAACCCCACTCGCTCGCCCGCGCCAATCTCGAAGGAGATGCCGTCGACCGCGCGCACGACGGTATATCTTCGGCGAAAGACGGAGGCCAGGGCGGGGAGGAGTCCCGGTTTGCGGCGATGCACCCGGTAGTGCTTGACCAGGTTGCGGACGGAAAGCATGGGGGGCGTCGGAGTATGCCTCAATTCGGTGGGGGCTTCACCCCAGCGGAGGTGGAAGGTGAGGGAGGACGAGCTGCGGCGGATGGCGAGCGCATGGGCTGCGGAGGATCCGGATCCGAATACCCGACTTGAAGTAACCACCCTTCTCGAACGAGACGACGTCGAAGGGCTGCGGGAGCGCTTCGGCTCGCGGCTGGAATTCGGGACGGCGGGGATCCGGGGCGTCCTCGGCGCAGGCCCCAACCGGATGAACCGCATGGTGGTGATGCGCACCACCGCCGGACTCGCCGCCTACCTGAAGACGCACGTCCCCGACGTCGCCCGGCGCGGGGTGGTGGTGGGCTACGACGCCCGGCACCTCTCGCTGCAGGCGAGACTCGATGTCGCCTCCATCCTCGCCGGCCACGGCATCCCCGCGCTCGTTTTCCCCGACTTCGCCCCCACGCCGCTGACCGCCTTTGCGGTGGGGCACCTGGGCGCGGCGGCGGGCGTGATGATCACCGCCAGCCACAACCCGCCCGAGTACAACGGCTACAAGGTCTACTGGTCCAACGGCGCGCAGATCGTGCCGCCGCACGATCGCGGCATCAGCGAGGCCATCGACCGGGTCGGACCGATCGCCAGCATCCCCCGCATGGAGGAGAAGGACGCGCGGGCGGCGGGCCTGTGGCGGGACATCGACGGAGATGCGATCCGCGCCTACCTCGACTCGCTCGCGCGCCACTCGGTCACCTCGGACGGCAAGGACCTCGTGGAGATCGTCTATACGCCCCTGCACGGCGTGGGAGGCGCCCTCGCCGTGAAGGCCCTCCGCGAGCGCGGCTTTTCCCGGCTGCACGTGGTGCAGGAGCAGTTCGAGCCGGATCCCGACTTCCCCACCGTCCGCTTCCCCAACCCCGAGGAGGCCGGAGCGATGGACCTCGCCATCGCCCTCGCGCAGAGGACCGGCGCGAACCTCGTCCTCGCCAACGATCCCGACGCGGACCGGCTGGCGGTGGCGGTCCCCGATCCACGCGGCGGACACCGCCTCCTCTCGGGAAACGAGATCGGTCTGCTCCTGACCGAGTACCTGCTTGCCCACGATCCACAGAAGGGAGACCGGCTGGTGCTCTCCACCATCGTCTCCACGCCGGGCGCGCGCGCGATCGTCGAGCGCCATGGCGCGCGCTACGACGAGGTCCTCACCGGCTTCAAGTGGATCGCCAACCGGGCGATGGAGATCGAGGCGAAGACCGGCGCTCGCTTCGTGCTGGGTTTCGAGGAGGCGCTCGGCTACTCGGTGGGGACCACCTGCCGGGACAAGGACGGGATCGGCGCCGCAGTGATCTTCGCCGAGCTGGCGGCGCATGCGGCGGCGCGCGGGCGGACGGTGCTCGACGAGCTCGAGGCCATCTGGCGGACCTACGGGCTCTACCTGTCGCGCCAGCACTCGGTCACCCTGGAGGGTGGGGAAGGCAAGGCGCGCATCGACGCCATCATGGACGGGCTGCGCCAGGCCCCACCGGCCGCCATCGACGGCAAGCAGGTCGTGCTTTCGCGAGACTACCGGGATGGCGTCGAGCGCGACGCGAAGACCGGAGAGACGCGGGAACTCACTCTCCCCTCCTCCAACGTGCTCTCGTTCTTCCTCGAGGACGGCACCCGGATCATCGCCCGGCCCTCGGGAACGGAGCCCAAGATCAAGTACTACGTGGACGTGCGCGTGGACGTGGCGCCGGACGTCACCATCGCCGAGGCCGAAGCGACGGGAAGGCGGACGCTCGAGAGCCGGCTCGGCGCCTTCCTCGCGCACGTGCGATCGATCTGAGCGCGACGCCCTCGCCATCCGATGCGGCCAACCAGGCGGGCGCTCGTACCGTGCGCCGCCGGCCGGCCTGCATAGCTTTCCTTCGAACCCGAGCCTGGAGGGGGAGATGGCGAAGGTCGCTCTGATCACGGGGGCCTCGGGCGCGCTCGGTCGCGCCATCGCGGAACGGCTGGCCGAGGACGGCTTCGACCTGGCGCTGCACTACCGCAGCGGGCGCAAGGCTGCCGAGGAGCTCGCCGCCTCGCTCTCGACGGGGGGCATCGAGGCGCGCGCCTACCAGGCCGACGTCTGCAAGCCGATCGACGTGCACCGCATGGTCGAGCGGATCGAGGAGGAGCTCGGCCCCATCTGCGTCGTGGTCAACAACGCCGGCCTCGTCCGCGACCGCACCTGCCACAAGCTCACCGACGAGGACTGGGAGGAGGTGATCGACACCAACCTGCGCGGCGCCTTCCACGTCTGCCGGTCCGTGATCCCTTCGCTCACCCAGCGCAGGGAGGGGCGCATCATCAACATCAGCTCCATCGTCGGGGCGATGGGCAACTACGGGCAGGCGAACTACGCGGCGTCGAAGGCGGGCCTCATCGGCCTGACCAAGAGCCTGGCGCGGGAGCTCGCCAGGGACAACGTCACCGTCAACGCCGTCTGCCCGGGGTTCATGGACACGCCGATGGTGCGGAACGTCCCGCCCCAGGTGCAGGAGAAGATCCTCGCCCAGATCCCGCTGCGCCGCTTCGGCGATCCCCGTGCGGTCGGCGAGGCGGTGGCCTACCTGGCGGGCGCGGGCGGCGCCTGGGTGACCGGCCAGGTTCTGCACGTGAACGGCGGGATGTACATGTAACCATCGCCCTGAGTGTCAGCGACGTGGCGAGGTCGCGCGGACCTCGTGGGCGACCCGATCGTCCCCTCGCAGCACGAAGCGGACCTCCGCCGTGCTGCCCGGTGGGACGCGGTCGAACGTGACCTCCTCGCCATCGAGGACGAAGGCGGTCCGGTCGTCGAGGACGAAGTCGGCGTCGATCTCGCCGCGCCGGCGCAGCGACATGCGCTGCTCATCGATCGAAACCACCGTACCGATCGCGGTGAAGAGTTCCTCGGGCTGCGCCTCCTCGCCGAAGTCCTCGGTGGGCGAATCCCCGGGCATGCCGAGGTCGAAGGGATTGTCCTGCTGCGTCGGATCGGGATCGGGAACCGATGAGGGATCCTGCTGGGCGATCCAGAGCAGCGTCGCGAGGAGCACCACGCCCATGCCCATCGGGTAAGCATCAACCCGGGCGCGCGGAAGGATCGGCGGCGGGCGAGGCCTCGGCTCCTCGCTGCTGCGCGGCCTCGGAACCGACGAGTCCGGCGAAGACGGCCTCGGCCTCGACGAGCGAGTGCTCCCCCCGCATCAACTCGTAGAGGCGAGCGATGTGGACGCGCGCCAGATCCACGCCCTCCTCGATCGCCTCCGCCACGTCGACTCCGTCGCCGCGGTAGGAGGACCACGTGGCCTCGGGAACCGACTCGGGCAGCGAGAGCGTCTTTCCCAGCGCGCTGCCGAGGACGCGGCCGTACAGCCACAGGCCCCGAACCCAGGAATCCACCTCGGCCTTGCGGGGGGCCTGGCCGACCACGTCGAGATAGGCGGTGCGCAGAAGGAGGTGAATGCCGCGGCCGAGACCGCGCGCAGGAAAGCCCCGGCGCTTGACCACCTGGAAGCGCCGGGCGATCTCGGGGGTGCCCAGCGGGTCGTAGCCGAGGGTCTCCCGCAGCCACAGCTGCGCCTGCACCCATTCCACGCCCCGCCGCGCCTGGAGCGCACCCGGATCGCGCGCGTCGCCACCGAGGATCGTCGTCATCATGCGGCCGAGGCTGCGGTCGAAACAGAGGTGGAGGAAGTAGCCGGCGACGAGGGCGAGACCGGCCTCGGTCCCCACCAGGGCGCCGCGCATCACCGCCTCGGCGAGCCGGAGACCCACGTGAACCGGCGCGGCGCGAAGGAGATCGAGCGCGCGCGGAGGCGACGCGTTCCATCCGAGCAGGATGCGGGCGAGCTCGCCCGCGAAGTTTCCGTACCACGGAAGATCGAGCCAGGCGGCGCCCAACCTCGCGTACTCGAGGTCCTCGACCAGCGCCCGCGCCACGGGCGCGGGCAGCCCGCCAGGCGCGAGGGCGAGCCGCTCCACGCCCACCAGGTAGACGATCGTCGCCGGCAAGCCTCCTCCGCGGAGCCTTTCGGCTCCCACGGGAAACGTATGCCCCGCCGTGCCGCGTGTGGTAGAACCCGGAGCCATCGCCCCCAGAGGCAACCCGAAAGGAGCAGCCATGGACATCAAGCTCGCAGCCACCTCCCCGATCGAGGCAAAGGTCGGGCTCGTGGCGCTTCCGCTCTTCGAGGACGATCTCGGCAAGCGGGCCCGGAATCCTCTCCTCGCCAACCTCGACGAGGCGCTCGGCGGCCATCTGAATTCCGCCATCCAGGCGGAGCGCTTCGAGGGCAAGGAGGGCCAGAAGCTGGTCTTCCCCACCCACGGCAAGATCCCCGCCGCCTACGCCGTGCTCGTCGGACTCGGCAAGCGCGATGCATACCGGCACGAGGCCTTCCGCATGGCGGCGGGCACCGTGGCGAAGGAGGCCCGGCGCCTGCACAGCGCGAAGGTCGCGCTCGCCCTCCCCGAGGAGGTGGACGCGGTCGAGGCCGTGCGCGCGGGTACCGAGGGGCTCTTCCTCGGCGCCTATCGATTCGACAAGTGGAAGACCGGCAACGACAAGGACAAGGAATTCCGCCTCACGCACGTCTCGCTGCACCACGAGAGCCTGCGCCGCAACACGGCGGCACAGGAGGCGCTGACGCTGGGCCTCGCCATCGGCGAGGCGGTGAGCCTGGCCCGCGATCTCGTCAACGAGCCCGCGGGCGTGATGACGCCCACGGCGCTGGCGAACGCCGCCGTGCAGATGGGCAAGGCTGCGGGCCTGCACGTCGTCGTCCACGACCAGCGCAAGATCGAGCAGCTCAAGATGGGGATGTTCCTCGCGGTGGCGAAGGGCAGCCAGGAACCCCCGAAGCTGATCGAGATCCGCTACGTCCCGAAGGACACCTCGGCGGCGAAGGCCCCGCCCCTCGCCTTCGTTGGCAAGGCGATCACCTTCGACTCCGGCGGCCTCTCGCTCAAGCCGGCCGACGCGATGGCGGACATGAAGACCGACATGGCCGGCGCCGCCGCGGTGATCGGGGCGATGAAGGTGATCGGCGAGGTGATCAAGCCGGACTTCCCCGTGTACGGCTTCATCGGCGCCTGCGAGAACATGCCGAGCGGCTCCTCCTACCGGCCGGGCGACGTGCTCGTCTCGCGCCTGGGCAAGACGGTGGAGATCACCAACACCGACGCCGAGGGGCGGCTGGTCCTCGGCGATGTCCTCGCCTACGCCTGCGAGACGAAGCCGCGCGGCATCGTGGACATCGCCACCCTCACCGGCGCCTGCATCGTCGCGCTCGGCCACCACACCGTGGGGACCTTCGGCGCGGACGAGGAATTCGTCGGTCGCGTCCTCGAGGCGGCGAAGGCCTCGGGCGAGGATCTGTGGCGCATGCCGCTCGTGCCCGAGCTCAAGAAGGAGCTCGATTCGGACGTGGCGGACATGAAGAACTCGGGCACGCGCTGGGGAGGCGCCATCTCCGCCGCGCACTTCCTCCGCGAATTCGTGGGCGAGACCCCCTGGGTCCACCTCGACATCGCGGGGCCCTCCACCTCCGACAAGGAGCGGGGTTATTTCAGCAAGGGCGGTACCGGCGTGGCCGTGCGCACCCTGGTGGAGCTGGTGCGCAGCTACGCGAAGTAAATCGCACTTCGCTCGCGTGAAGAAGGCGCCGCCCCCGGGCGGCGCCTTTCTTTTCTCGGCATGCAGAGCACGGCGCGCTTCGTCCCGTCGGGGCCCGAACGGCGCCACCTCCGCTCGTCCTGCTGCCGTCGCGCGCGGGCGCCCTCAGGCCGCCCGCGCGGGAGTCGCGCCGAGGCCCGGCACCGGTACGAGCTGATCGAGCCAGTAGGCCGCGTCGTCGCGCTTGAAGACCATGAAGCGCCCCTCGTCCGCCGGGTTCTTCGCGCGGTGGTAGCGCATGTAGATGTGCCGGTCGTCCACGCCCACGATCTCGATCTTGCCGGTCGCGTGAGACATGACGAAGCGGGCGCGCTTCGCCAGACCGGACAGACTGCGCTTGGCCTCCTCGACGAGGAAATAGCCCTCGACGATCGGCACCTCGTAGGGCGCGTTGCCCGCGGTCGGCCGCCCCTGGAAGACGTAATACTGCGGCGCGCCGATGAAGGAGAGCTTCTCGAACATCTCGCGCAGGACCCGGGCATCGTCGTTGATTCCGCGGACCAGCGGGCACTGGTTCACCACGATCGCGCCGGCCTTCTGCAGTGCCCGGATCCCCCGCACCGCGTCCGGCGTGAGTTCTCGCGGATGGTCGAAGTGCGCCATCACGTAGATGCGGCGGTCGGGAAGCGAGTAGGTGGCGATGGCGTCGAGCAGCTCCGGATCGTCGAGGACCCGCCACGGATTGAAGGCCGGCATCTTGGTGCCGATGCGGATGATGCGCACGTGCGGGATCTCGCGCAGCTGCGCCAGGATCTCCCGAAGGCGACGCGTCGCCAGGAGCAGCGGATCTCCGCCCGTCAGGAGGACGTTGCTGATCTCCGGGTGTTGGCGAATGTACTCGATTCCCCGAGAGACATCGATCGAGACCTCGTCGTTTTCGTTCATGAAGAGGCGCTTGCGGAAGCAGTAGCGGCAGTACGCGCCGCAAACCTCGTTGCAGAGGAGGAGGGCCGTGTCGCGGTACTTGTGCTGCACGCCCTTTTCCACGGTAACCGCGGCCTCGTTCGAGGCGTCGAGGGTGCCCCATTCGTCGAGTTCCTCCACACGCGGGATGACGATCTGGCGAATGGGGTCGTCCGGATCGCTCCAGTCGATGAGCCCCAGGTAGTAGTCGTTGGCACGGAAGGCGTACTTCTTCGCAACCTGCTCCAGCGCCTTTCTCTCGCTCTCCGGGATCTGCGTGAGCTTCGAGATGTCGCGCACGTAGGTGACCTTCTTCCGAGCCGAAGGCGTCGACAGGGTCGTGAGGGTCATGGGAACCTCCTGGGAAAAGCACGCCGCCGCGCGCCCCCGCGCGCCACGACGAGTGCGGTTCACACCAGAGAGACCGGTTCCGGCCCGATCTCGACGTCTCGGGTGGATGCGCTCGGAGTCGAACGCACCGACGTCCCGACCATCCGTCGCCCGCCGATGGCCGAGTATAGCTCGAGGCAGGCGGGCATTCGCTCCGCGCAGGCCGAAGGGAACGAGTACGACCCGCTGCAAGTGGAGCGAGTGATCAGGATAGGGCAGGCGCTCGGCAGCGTCAACGCGCGCCGTGCTTCACGCGAAGCGTCGTTCGAGAGTCAACGCCTCCCGTAAGCGACGCAGATACTCCTCGCGAGGGACGAGGATCTGGCCGAAGCGCAGGAGGTGTCGCGTGGGCGTCTGGCTGTCGAGGAGGACGAATCCGCGCTCGCGGAGCCGCTCCACGAGCGCGACGAGGCAGACGCCGGAGGCGTTGGGCATCCGCGTGAACATCGACTCGCCCATAAAGGCGCCGCGGAGCGCGACGCCGTAGAGGCCGCCGACGAGGCGACCCTCGTGCCAGGCCTCCACGCTGTGCGCGAAGCCGAGGCGGTGCAGCTCGGTGTAGACGCGGACGATCTCCTCGCTGATCCAGGTGATCGGGCGATCGGCGCAGCCGCGGATCACCTCCTCGAAGGCGGTGTCGATGCGGATCTCGTAGGTTCCGCGGCGCACCACCTTGGCGAGCGTGCGGGGGACGCGAAAGCCGTCGAGGGGAAAGATGGCCCGGCGCCTGGGCGAGTACCACCGAATCGTGCCGTCCGGGTCGGCCATGGGATAGATGCCCTGCGCGTAGGCCGCCAGGACGAGTTCAGGCGAGAGCTGCTCCTGCATCTAGGACTGCCGGGGACGCATGCGGAAGGCGACGAAATCCGTCAGCGTCTTCCGCTGGAAGTAGGGATTGTCCCGCTTTTCGTCACCGATGGTGGAAACCGGGCGGTCCGCGTAGTCGTGCCCCGGATAGACGATCGTCTCGTCGGGAAGCGCGCCGAGCACGCGATGCAGGCTATGAAACATCTGCTCGGGGTCGCCGCCCGGAAGATCGCATCGTCCGCACCCGCAGATGAAGAGCGTGTCTCCGGAAAAGAGGCGCCCCTCCGCCAGCAGGCAATGCGAACCGGGTGTATGTCCCGGCGTGTGGATGCACCGGACCTCGAGTCCCCCCACGCGCAAGCTGGCATCCGGTTCCACCGGACGGAGCGCTTCTCCGAAGGCCTGCAGCGCAGGGGAGAAATCGATCTCCTGCGCCTGCGCATAGACCGGAAGGCCCGGAATCCGCTCCAGCAGCGGCGCGACGCCGTTGATGTGGTCGCGGTGGTGGTGGGTGACGAAGATGGCGGAGATCTCCCGCCCGTCCTCGCGCGCCTGGCGGAGGATGGCCTCCACGTCCCAGGCCGGGTCGATCACCGCCGCCTCGCGCGCGTCCTCGGCGCCGACCAGATAGATGAAGTTCTGCATCGGTCCGAGCAGAAGCTGCCGAACGTACATCAGCTCCTCCTTCGCACCCGGCCGACGAGCCAGGGCCCGACCAGGACCAGGCCGGCCGCGGCTTCTCCCGCCTGGCACCCGCATTTGCGCGCCGGCCGGATCGGCCGGGCGATCGGAGGCGGCTCCTCCGCCTCGCCCTCCTTCTCGCCGGGGTCCTCTCCGTTCCCGCTCGCCGCTTCGGCTGCCAGCGGTCTCGCGCGATCGAACCAGATCCGGGGCTCGGGTTCCTCCACCCCGGCAGGGAGCACGGCGACCTCCGGCTCGTCCTCCTCCTCGGGGAGCGGAATCCTCACCCCTTCCACGACGACGGCCTCGGCCTCCCGCTCCTCATACGGCCGCTCGCCGACCGCGGCTCCGGCTTCCCGCCCGTCGCGCGGCCGCTCGCCGACCGCGGCCTCGGCTCGCACCTCTTCCTGCGCCGGCTCCTCCGTTCCGACCGCGGACCGAGCGCCCTCCTCCCCCTCCCGCGACGCCTCGCTTCCCGGCTCGGGGAGGACGAGTTCGACGTCCAGCGGGATCTCCGCGAGGCCGAGCCGATGGCCGCGGCCGTGCAGGAGATAGCGCCTCGTCGGTCCACCGTGCTTCGGCTCGAAAAAGAGGACGCCCCAGGCGCCGCCCGGGGTGGACAGGCCGCCCCGCAGGCGGTAGCGACCGGCGTCGCCGCCGAAGACGTAGGTGCCGTCCGCATCGAAGCGGAGCGGCACGCCGTCCTCGGTGGTCCAGTCTCCGAGCAGGCGGTCGCGGACGAGGACGAGGTTGCGCAGGGCGGGAAGGTGCCGCGGATCGAGCCGATAGAGGCGCCGGTACTCGACGGTGCCGCCCTGCTCGATCCGCAGCTCCATCTCCGCGGGCGCGCCGGCTCGGACCACGGCGTGCCGCACGCCATCGGGACTTTCGGAGCGAAGCTCCGCCGCGCCGGGCGTGACCGACTCGGTGACGCGGGGCCAGCGGTGGATCCCCTCGGCGCAGTTCTCCAGCACCGAGCCCTCGGCGCTGACCTCGAGGAAGCATCCGGGGTCGCCGGAACCGCCGGCCTGCACGAGGCGGCGCGCCTCGGCCGAGACCCAGATGCCCTCGAGCGAGAGCAGGGCGCCGGCGGAGGCGCTCGTCGCGAAGAGGACCGAGAGCGCCCCGAGCGCGATCACTCCAGCCAGTCCTTTTCGGCGAGCTTGCGCGGCAGGTACTCCTCGGTGATGAACGAGATGCCCCGGCGCGAAAGCGCCTCGATCTCGTACTTGCGGTTGTTCTTGGCCATCGTCTCGAGCTCTCGGCGCCACTTCTTGTCCTGGAACCATGGATACTCGAGCATCTGGCGGATCCTGCGGTGATCGCCCTCGTCGAGCCGGATCGCCGTCTCCTCGGGGATGCCATAGCGCTCGGCATCCATCGAGGAGATGCCGATGAAGCGAGCCCGCGGCACCGCCATGCGCATGGACTCGTACGCCAGGTTGATCGAGCCCTGCTTGACCACCGAGTAGATGTAGAAGCCCCACGGGTCGTTGTCCACGAGCACGTAGACGGGCAGGCCGAGCTCGTGGTGCATGCGGTGTAGGAGGCGCCGCACGCCGCGCGGCGGCTGGCCGCCTCCGTGGATCAGCATGCACTTCTCCTTCTTCCAGAACTTGTCCTCGTTGAAGCGGCTCCAGACCGCCTCCTTCTCCACGAGGAGGACGTAGCGCGCCTCGTGCTTGCCGAACTGGATCACGTTCGGCTCCACGATCGAGGGCACGCCCCAGCCCCCCGATCCCTGGTGCCGGAGATCGATGGTGTCGCCCGAGTCGACGATGGTCATCGGCCCCACCATCAGGCCCTTGCGGTTGGCGAAGAGGTGCAGCTCCTCCCGCAGCGCATCCAGCGTGACCTCGAGGTCCTCGATGATGGGGTCGGACTCGTCCTGCTCCTCGAAGGTGTTGATCTTCGAGTTCCCCAGCGTGTGCTTGGTCATGTAGTAGAGGTCGCGGATGCTGGTGGTCTTGCCGGTCTCGAGGAGCTCCTTGCAGGCTGCCGCCACGAGGAAGGTCTGCATGAACTTCCTCGCCTGCGCCACGTTGAAGAAGGAGCGCTCCTGGGTCTCCTTCCCCATCTCGATGATCTTCTTCCGGGCGTTGTAGGTGATGTTCGACAGCGTCCGGAGGGGGATCTCGAGCCGCGGATTCTTCTTCCTCTCGATGTCGCGGACGACCGTCCGGGCCAGCTTCTCGATCTTGGCCAGGGTCTTCTTCGCGACCGCGTCGCGCGTCGTCATCGATACTCCTCCTCCTCCGTCTCGATCTCCTCGAAGTCATCCCGCCGCCGGCTCGTCGCCCGGTCGAGGATCTCGTCGGTGCGGTCGCCGCCGGTGGCGAGCCGCGCCATCTCCAGGAGCCGCGCTCGCAGCTTCGCCTCGTCGGCGCCGGCGATCTCGTGCAGCGACCGCGCCACCTCGTCGATGTAGAGCTCGAACGTGGAGCGCCGCCTAAGCTCGTGGACCGCCGCCTTCCGCTTGCGGATGTAGGCGGCGAGCTTGCGGCCGCATTCCTGCAACGCCAGCCGGATCTCGGAGAGCAGCTCCGGATAGTGGGCGATGGCCTCCTTGGACTCGGAGGTGAAGGGCACCCACACCGAGGCGATGTGGACCAGAAGCGCCATCGGCCCCACCGGGAGCGCGCCCTTGGGCTGGGCGAGCTCGTAGTTCTTCCAGTCGGTGCGGATCACCGCCTCGGTGATGGCGCACGCGCCGCGCTGGAAGAGCAGAGGCACGCGGTTGGCGAAGCGGTAGAGCCGGATGGGCTGGTCCTGCGGCCAGTCGGGCGAGTAGGCCAGGCCCACCTCCACCTGGAAGGGGTTGCCCCGGTAGACCTTGGGCGGCCGCGTGGTGGAGACGATGAAGAAGCGCTTGCCCTTGATCTCCTCCTCGCCTTCCTCGCGCGGCATGGAGTCGGCGGCGGCCCGCTCCAGCTCCGCCTGCTGCTGCTCCGCGGTCTTCTCCTGCTCCTTCTCCTTCGCGCGGCGCCTGCCCCGGGTCGGCGGCTCCTCCTCGGGCTCCTCCTCGTCCTCGACCACGTTCAGGAAGGAGATCAGCCCCTTGCGGATCAGGTCGTCGCCGATGGGCGAGAGGCAGGTCAGTGGCGGCGCCATGATCTTGGTGGCGAGGATTCCCTGACGGAGCTTCTCGGCCACCTCGCGGTCTTCCGCGACGTCCTGCAGCCGGACGCCCTTGGGCAGCTTCGCGTTCCGCAGGATCTCCTCGGCGACCTGCGCCGAGACCCGCGAGAACTCCGTCTGCAGGAAGCCGGCCACGGAGCGAGCCTTGGACTCCTTGGCCATGAGCATCAGAGCCCCCACCTCGACGCCGTGGGGGTGGGGCTTGATCTCCACCGCCTCCTTGGGCGGCTCCTCCGAGGCGCGGGGGAAAACCAGCGGCTCCGCGTTGGGCCGACGGAAGGTCAGCGCCAGGTGCGGGTTGGCGAGGACGGTCTGCTCGACGTAGCGGAGGAGATGGCGCTGGCCGCGGCTGTAGTCGGCCTGCAGCTCGATCTCCACGCGCGTGCCGTGGTCGCGCGGGAAATCGACCTCCTCCTCCGAGACCACCACCGGGCTGTTGGTGCGCGTGTCGATCCGGATCTCCATGCGGTGGGCCTTGCGCGCCTTGCCGGTGCGCGTCCAGACTACCACCGGCTTGCCGGTGGTGAGCTGGCCGTACATGGCCGCCGCGGAGATGCCGATCCCCTGCTGCCCCCGGGACTGCTTGAGGCGGTGGAACTTGGAGCCGTAGAGGAGCTTGCCGAAGATCTTGGGCACCTGCGTCTTGAGGATGCCCGGGCCGTTGTCCTCCACGCTCACCACCCAGCGGTCGGAGGCGCCCTCCACCGCCCGCACCTCCACGACGATCTCGGGGAGGATGCGCGCCTCCTCGCAGGCATCGAGGGAGTTGTCCACGGCCTCCTTCACCGCGGTGAGCAGGGCCTTGGAGGGCGAGTCGAAGCCGAGGAGATGGCGGTTCTTGGAGAAGAACTCGGAGACCGAAATCTCCCGCTGCCGCTGGGCGAGGTCCTCTGCGGTGGCCCGGGGAGAACGCTCCGCCCGCGCGGTCGCCTTGCGGGCCGCGGTCGTCGCGCGCGCCTTTCGAGCCGCGGTGGTCGCGCTCGCCTCGCGGTCCTCCGTCGCGCGCGCCGTGCTCGCCCTGCGGGACGTCGTCTTTGCGGAAGCGCTCGCCCTGCGAGCCGCGCTCGCGGCCGGGGCCGACCGCGCCGAGGTGGACGCCGCCCCCGCGGCCGTCGTCTTCTTTGCCCGGCTGGCGCTCGACTTGCGCGCGGTCTCCTTCACCGCCTTCTTCGTCGAGGGCGTGGTCTTACGCGTCTTCGCCTGCGGCTCGAGGAGCTCGAGCTGCTCTCCCGCCATCCGCCGCGTTCTCGCCATCGATCGACCTCCCGTAGACCGGGCGGATAACACTGTTCCGGCATCCCCCGCAAAGTCCGCCCCTGTTGAAAACGGTCGTGGTATGGGAACGGCCGAGCACTCCCGGATGTTTCCAGGGGTGCAATTCCCAGGGGCATGGTTACGCTGGGAACGTCGAGGTCGAGGAGTCGACCGTGCTCGGACGGAGGAGTGATCACCGAATGTCCATGAACGACGCTCGCACCTTTCCGACCGCCCCCCGCGGCGGTGCCTCGAGGGGCCTGGCCAACTGGCTGAAGACGGGCGTGCTTTTGGCCGCGATGACGGCCTTGATCCTGGCGGTCGGTCACGCGGTCGGCGGCACGTCGGGCCTGAAGATCGCGCTGATCTTCGCGGCGATCTCCAACTTCGGCGCCTACTGGTTCAGCGACAGGCTGGCCCTGGCCATGTATCGGGCCCAGCCCGTCCCGCGCGACCGCATGCCCTGGCTGTACGAGATGGTGGAGCGGCTAACGCATCGGGCAGGGCTGCCCATGCCTCGCCTCTACATCATCCCCAGCCACACGCCGAACGCCTTCGCCACGGGCCGCAATCCGAAGAACGCCGCGGTGGCGATCACCTCCGGCATCCTGCAGATCCTCGACCGCCGGGAGCTGGAGGGCGTGATCGCGCACGAGCTCGCCCACATCAAGAACCGCGACACGCTGATCTCGACCATCGCCGCCACCATCGCGGGCGCCATCTCCGGCCTGGCCAACATGCTTCATTGGGGGCTCTTCTTCGGGGCGGCAGACCGGGACCGCGAGGAGGGTCCCGCCGGCCTGGTGAGCATGCTGGCGCTCATCATCCTGGCCCCGATCGCTGCCACCATCATCCAGCTGGCGATCTCGCGCTCGCGCGAGTTCGGGGCAGACGCCACGGGCGCGCAGATCTGCGGCGACCCGCACGCCCTGGCCGACGCGCTGGAGAAGCTCGAGCGCGGCGTCCAGCTCTTCCCCGACGACGCGCACCCGGCCACCGCCTCCCTCTTCATCGTCAACCCCCTCTCCGGCAAGAGCCTGCTGCGGCTCTTCTCCACGCACCCGCCGACGGAGGAGCGGATTCGACGGCTGCGCGCGATGCGCGTCTACGGCTGAGGCGAGTGCCGACGGCGGCGATGCCGCGGCGAAGCGGCGCCGCCCTTGCCGGCCCGGGCCAGATGCCCGGGCCTTCTCGTTTCACGCCTTCGGAAACGCCTCGCGTCGCCGCTCCCGCCGCGCCATCGCGTGGGGCTCGTGGTCGCCCGCTGCACACTTTCCCCCCTTTGGCGGCTTTTCCGGCGCGCATTCGATGCGCAGCTTCGCCGCGCGTCGTTCGCCCTCCTCCCCCCGGAGGTGCCGCCATGAGCCGCTTCGCGTTCGAAACGGAGCCGCTAGACCGCGGCGTTCGCCTGCAACTGCAGGGCGTCCTCGACGGAGGCGCCGCCTACACGCTGCGGGACCGCATCTTCCAGATGGAAAGCCCCGTGATCCTCGACTGCTCCCGGCTGGAGCAGCTCTCCGACTTCGGCCTGGGAATCCTCGCGATGGCGATCACGGAGATGGACAAGGATGTGCAGTTCGTCGGGCTGGGGCACCACGCCCAGCGCATCCTGCGCGCCTTCGGCCTGCCGCGCGCGGCGGCCTGAGCGTCGAAAATCGTGGCGATCGGAGGCGAGACGGCCAAAACTGGGCGCATGCCGAAAGCCGTCTTGCTCTTCCTCCTCCTCGGCGCGGCGGCCACGGCCCGGGCCCAGACGCCGGGGACGCAGATTCGGACGGTCCTGTCGGGCCTCGATCTGCCGGGTAGCTCGGTCGCTCTCGAGGACAGCCCCGCCGCCTCCTCGGTGAACCCCGCGGGCATCGGAATGCAGCGGGGCCTCTCGATCCGCTACCTCCACGAGGAAGGAGCGGGCGATCCGGGCCCCGACGGCGACGGCCTCTACCTCGGCGCGCCGCTCTTTGGCGTCCTCGGCCTGGGCGTGGCCTTCGAGTGGCTGCGATTCGACGAGGAGGCGCTGTCGCCGCATCGGCGCACGAGCTGGTCGCTCGCCGTCGGCGACCCCCGCCTCGCCCTGGGCGTGACCGCGCACGTCTTCTCCGGCGGCGTACTGGACGAGCACACCAGCTGGGACGCGGGCCTCCTCTTCCGCCCCGGCCGCGCGCTCAGCGTGGGATTCGCCGCGCGCAACCTCGATGCCGCGCGGCTGGACGAGACGCGGCCGAACCGCGAGTACGAGCTCGGCGTCGGACTTCGTCCGTGGGGCGACTGGCTCACCGTCGCGGTGGACGCCGCCGTGCTCGGCTCCGAGAACGACCTCGTCCGGCACGGCTTCGAGCACACCGCCTTCGCGGCGACGGTGCTGTGGCGGCTCATCCCGGGCGTGACCCTGCTCGGCGGCTACACGCACCGCCTCGGCAGCGGCCCCCAGACCGCCCTCCTCGGCCTTCGCCTGGACGGCGAGTACTTCCGCGTGGAGGGCGCCCCCCTCCTCCGCACCGAAGGCGACGACGCTGTCGGCTGGCTGGCCGGCGCCACCGTGCGCACGTGGAGGGAGAGAGCCATCGGCGAGGGATTCGGTCCGACCTTCGCGTGGGCGCGGCTCGACGAGGTCTTCTCCGGGCCCTCGGGTATCGTCCTCCTCGGCGGCGAGCCGCGCGATCCCATGCTGGACGCCATCGAGGGCCTGGCCGCGCTCGGACGCGACGACCGCGTGGACGGCGTGGTCCTCGAGATCGGCGAGGCGCTGCCGATCGGCATGGGCAACGCCTGGGATCTCCATCGCGCCGTTCTGGATCTGCGCGCTCGCGGGAAGCGGGTGGTGGCCTTCGTCGAGGAGGCCGACGACGCCACCTACCTCGTGGCCGCGGCGGCGGATCACGTGATCGCCTCCCCCGCCTCCTTCTTCACCGTCAACGGCTTCGCCAGCCGGGCAGACTTCTTCGCCCGAACGCTGGACCTCGTGGGAATCGAAGTGGAGGCGGTGCGCGTGGGCCGGTACAAGAGCGCGCCCGAGACGTTCACGCGCTCGTCGATCTCCGAAGAGTACCGCGAGATGCTCGGCTCGCTGCTCGACGACCTTTACGCCCGCTACGTCGCCGCCCTGGCGCGGGCGAGGGGGATGGAGGAGCGCGAGGTGGAGGAGATCCTGCAGCGCGGGCTTCGCGACGCCCCGGCCGCGCGCGAGGCGGGTCTCGTGGACGCGCTGGCGTATCGCGACGCGCTCGAGGATCGCGTCCGCCAGTGGGCAGGACGCCGCATCCGCTTCGTGCAACGCGCGCTCCGGCCCGCCGCCTGGGAGCACTGGTCGACGCCGCCGGAGATCGCGGTGATCCCCATCACGGGCACCATCGTCGCGGGCGATGCGCAGCCTCTCGGCCTGGTCTCCACCACCGGCGATCGCTTCGTCGTCCGCGCGCTCGAGGAGGCGGCCTCCGCGGAGGCAGTGCGCGCGATCCTTCTGCGCATCGACTCGGGCGGCGGCGATGCCAGCGCCTCGCAGCGCATCTGGAACGCGGTCCGCGAGGCGGCGCGGCGAAAGCCGGTGATCGCGGCCATGGGCGACGCCGGTGCGTCGGGCGCCTTCTACGCGGCGGTGGGGGCCGATCGCATCTTCGCCACGCCGGGTACCTTCACGGGATCGATCGGCGTGTTCTGGATCAAGCCGAACCTCGAGGGCCTGATGGAGAAGCTCCGGGTGGGCTCCCACCTCGAGAAGCGCGGCGAGCAGGCGGACATCCTCTCGTGGAGGAGCGGGTGGACGGAGGAGATGCGGGAATCGATTCAGTCGACCATCGATTCCTTTTACGAGGCATTTCTCCGCGCCACTGCCGACGCGAGAGGTCTTTCCCTCGACGAGGCCGACGCGGTGGCGCAGGGCCGGGTCTGGACCGGCGCCCAGGCGCGCGAGCGGTCGCTGGTCGACGACCTGGGAGGACTCGGCGCCGCGCTGCGGGAAGCGAGGCTCGCCGCGGGTCTTCCCGAACAGGCCACCGTGCGGTTTCGCGTGTATGCGCCGACTCGCTCCGTACTGACGTTCGGCGCCGAGACGAAAGGTGCCCTGGATGGGCCCGTCATTTCCCTCTTGCAGGCGGCCGTCCCCGTCCCGATCCTTCTCTGGAACGGCTCGGGGATCTGGGCGCTGTCACCAATCGCGTGGTGGGCGCGGGATCCCGGCCGGTTGTGATTTGGCAAGGCGCGTGTTATAGGAGCGTCGTGGTTTCGCCCGGGTGGATTTCGGCCCCGGGCCGACATCACGACGCGCAGAATCTGCCAGCAGGAGAAGGGGTGGCAGATTCGCCGAGCGGCTTTCCAGGTGTTCGGATGAGCGGCTCCAGGCGTCTCGCACGCCGGGGGCCGTCGTCCAGACCACGGATGTCCAGGGAGTGAATTCGAAGCCCGCTGCGTTGCGGGCTCCTTGGCCGCAACCAACGCTTTCGATGCCTGACACCCTTGCCTTTCGAGGGTCCGTCGCGCCTCCTTGCCGACCGGGGTGCACGGAGCCCGGACGACGGAACACGACCGGGCTGCATCGTCGCAGCCCGCCCATCCTGACGACACCCAGAGGTTGAAAGCTGGACCATGGCAATGAACGAGACTGCTGAGACGACCACCCCGAGCCAGGAGGCCGAAGCACCGGTGCATGCGAACGGCGCAGCGCAGGCCGCGGGCCCGACGGGCGCCGTCGATACCGGCAAGAAGAGGCGCCGTCGCCGCAGAGGCCGCCGGGGTGGGGGGCAGGCGGCCCAGGAGGGAGTTCAGGCCCAGCTCGTGCAGGTCGAGGGGGTACTCGACGTTAACGTCAAGGGGCAGAACGCTTGCCTTCGTAGCGCTTCGAAGAATTTCCTTCCCTACCCCGACGATCCCGAGATCCCGAAGCACCTGGTGCAGAAGCTCCGGCTGCGCCCCGGACAGCACATCGTCGCCCAGGCCGCGCCCCGCGGGAAGCTCGTGGTTCAGCGCGTGGACCTGGTGGACGGAGCCCCGCCCGAGGAGGCGTGGAACCGTCCCGACTTCTCCAGCCTCACCGTGATCGATCCGGTGCGACGCATCCGCCTGGAGACGACACCCGACGAGCTCACCACGCGGGTCATCGATCTCATCGCGCCCATCGGATTTGGCCAGCGCGCGCTGATCGTCGCGCCTCCGAAGACGGGCAAGACGATCATGCTGCAGAAGATCGCCCAGGCCATCACGCGCAACCACCCGACCGCTCACCTCATGGTGCTGCTCATCGACGAGCGGCCCGAAGAGGTGACGGACATGCGCCGCTCCATCCGCGGCGAGGTCTACGCCTCCTCCTCGGACCGCGCCTCCTCCGACCACCTCCAGGTGGCGGAGATGACGCTGGAGCGCGCGCGTCGCCTGGTGGAGAAGGGCGAGGACGTGGTCATCCTCCTCGACTCGATCACCCGGCTCGCCCGCGCCTACAACAAGGAGATCGAGTCCTCCGGGCGCACGCTCTCGGGCGGCGTCGACTCCAAGGCGCTGGAGAAGCCCAAGCGGATCTTCGGCGCGGCGCGCAACTGCGAGGAGGGCGGCTCGCTCACGATCATCGGCACCGCGCTGATCGACACCGGGTCGCGGATGGACGAGGTGATCTTCGAGGAGTTCAAGGGCACCGGTAACATGGAGATCACGCTCGACCGCGCCCTCGCGGAAAAGAGAATCTTTCCCGCCATCAACATCCCGCAGTCCGGTACGCGCAAGGAGGAGAAACTCTTTACCGAGAAGGAATACGAGAAGATCCGGCTCCTGCGGATGGCGCTTTCCAATTACAAGCCGGTGGAAGCCATGGAGAAGCTCCTCGGCAAGCTGCGAGAGTTCCGCACCAACGAGGACTTCCTCGCCGCGGTGTGATGGCACGGATCCTCGTCATCGAGGACGAGCGCGCGCTGCGAGACGTGGTCTCGTACAACCTCCGGCGCGCGGGTCACGAGGTGCTCGAGGCGGGCAGGGCCACCGAGGGCCTCTCCCTCGTCCGCGGCGCTCGCCCGGACCTCGTCGTCCTCGACCTCATGCTCCCGGACATGCCCGGCACCGAGGTGTGCAAGGCGATCCGGGCCGATCCGGGCCTGGCGCACGTGCGAATCCTGATGCTGACCGCACGCAGCGAGGAGGTGGATCGCATCGTCGGCTTCGAGCTCGGAGCCGACGACTACGTCACCAAGCCCTTCAGCGTGCGCGAGCTCGTCCTCCGCGTCGGCGCGGTGCTGCGACGGGGAGCGGAGGCGGCCGCCTCGGCGGAGATCCGGCTGGGGCCGCTGGCGCTGGATGCAGAGAGGCATCGCGTCACGGTGGACGGCAAGGAAGTCGCGCTCACCGCGCTCGAGTTCCGCCTCCTCCACACGCTGCTTCTGCGGCAGGGCCGGGTGCAGTCGCGCGAGCGCCTGCTCGAGGACGTCTGGGGCATGCGCGGGGACATCACCACTCGGACCGTGGACACCCACGTCAAGCGGCTTCGCGAGAAACTCGGTGAGGCCGGGAAACTGATCGAGACGGTGCGGGGCGTCGGCTATCGCATCGTCGAGAACGTGGAAGCTCCGTGAAACGGACCACCGCCGAGCGCCTGTTCTACGCCTACACCGGCGTGGCCATCGCCGTCGGCGTCGTCTTGCTCTTCGGCGACCGAGTTCCCACCGGCCTGCTCTGGTTCGGATGGTTCGGTCTGGCCACGGTGGGCGGTGTCGGGCTCTATCACTCGTACCGGGCCGGGCGCTCGCTGCGCGAGCTTCGCGCCGTGGCCCAGCGCATCGCCGCCGGGGAGGAGCTGGCGCGCCCCACCACCGATCACCCCGGCGAACTGGGGGCCATGGCGCGCTCGCTCGGCACCCTCGCGGAGAAGCTCGAGAGCAAGGTCCGCCAGCTCACCGCCGAGCACGCTCTGCTCGAGGCCGTGATCTCGGAGATGGAGGAGGCGATCCTCGTCCTCCGCCCCGACGCGCGCATCCTCGTCTACAACCGCGCGGCCCGAAACCTCTTCGGTCTCTCCGACCGCGCCGCCCAGCAGGCGCTGGTGGAGCTCGTCCGCTTCCCCGCGATCCTCGACGCCGTCTACGACGCGATCCGCGGCCGGCCGGCCGTCCTCGAGCTGGCGATCCCCGGCCCGCCGCGGCGCTTCGTCGTCGGTCGCGCGCGCCCGCTTCCCAAGGGGACCGAGGCCGCGGTTCTCATCGTGGCGCGCGACGTCACCGAGCTGCGTCGCCTCGAGGCGATGCGCCGCGACTTCGTCACCAACGTCAGCCACGAATTCCGCACGCCGGTGGCCTCCATCCGCGGCCTGGCGGAGACGCTCGCCTCCGGCGCCCTCGACGATCCCGAGACCGCTCCGCGCTTCGTGGAGCAGCTCCTCCTGCAGGCCGAGCGGCTGAGCGAACTCGTCGAGCGACTGCTCGACCTCGGCCGCCTGGAATCGGGCGCGATCCGCTTCGAGCCCGTGCCGCTCGAGCTCTCCGAGCCGCTCTCGCGCCTGGTGGATTCGCGCCGCGCCGCCGCAGAGGCCAAGGGGATCGACCTGCAGCTCTCCGCCACGGAGGGCGTCACCGCCTTCGCCGACCCCACCGCCCTCGACATCGTGGTGGGCAACCTCCTCGACAACGCCATCAAGTTCACGCCGGATGGAGGGCGGGTCGTCGTCCGGGCGGTGGACGACGGCGCGCGAATCCGGATCGAGGTCGAGGATACCGGCCCCGGGATCGAGCCGAGGCACCTCGAGCGCATCTTCGAGCGCTTCTACCGGGTGGATTCCGGACGGGCCCGCGACGCGGGAGGCTGCGGGCTGGGACTCTCCATCGCGCGCCACGCCGCCCAGCAGTCCGGCGGCGATCTCGAGGTCCAGAGCACCCCCGGCAAGGGCTCCCGCTTCACCTTCCGCCTCCCGTCGGCTCGCACCACTTCGGTTTGAACGCGTGGCGGAATCGCCACCGAACTGTCACACCGTTGCAACGCGGTCCTGCGATAGGGAGGCGCGGGATGAGACCGACTGGTTCCCTCGTCGTGGCCCTCGCCTTCCTGCTGCCCTTCGGGGCGCGCGCGGAGTTCCCGAAGATCGAGCTTTCCGGCAACGTCTGGGGGCAGTGGGCCTACGACCTCTCCTTCGCCCACCCCGACTCGCCCAATCCCGGCGGCACCCACCGCTTCGAGGTCACGCGGACCTACCTGAACTTCCGCGCGAGGCTCTCGCCGTCGATCTCGGCGCGCGTCACGCCCGACATCGTCGCCGCGACCGGCACGGACGGCAACGTCGACGGCAGCCTCGTCCTCCGCCTCAAGTTCGCCCACGTCGACTTCGCGGCCCTCCCCGGGCTCTCCGTGCGCGCGCTGATGCAGGCCACGCCCTACATCGGTTTCTCCGACCAGGTCTGGGGCTATCGCGTGCTCGGCACCGACATCCTCGAGCACTTCACCGGCATCCGCTCGGCGGACGTGGGCGTGGCCGTCCTGGGAGAGCCCCTCGGGAGGTACGTCGACTACCAGGTCCTCCTCTCCAACGGCGAGGGCTACAACCGCCAGGAGCGAGCCGAGCCGGAGGCGGGCAAGTACAAGGACCTCGCCGCCCGCCTCACCCTGGCGCCGCTGGTCGGCAGCGGGCCGATCCTCGAGGGGCTGCGCCTCACCCTCTTCGGCCAGTACGGGATCCGCGAGCGAGTTCTCGGCACGCGCCTCGAGCGCATCCGCGCCATGGCCCTCGCCACCTGGAGCGCCCCGGCCTTCTCCCTGGGCGCAGGCGGCGGCTGGGCCGCAGACGATCAGGCCCGCGAGGGCGAGCTCTCGCGGCGGGAGAGCTTCCTCTGGACGAGCTGGGGCTGGGTCGACCTGCCGCTCCGCCTGCGCGCGATCGGGCGCCTGGACCTCGACGTTCCCACAGCGCCCGCGAAAGACGATCCGGGCCGCCGCACCCGCATCATCGCCGGCCTCGCCTACCGCTTCACGGATGCCGTGCAGGTCATCGCCAACTGGGAGCGCAACGGGGCCCAGCGGCCGGAGAATGGGCCGATCGACGCCCGCCGGGACAGCCTCTTTCTCCGGGTCGCCGCCGAGTATTGAAGTGTCACCCGCCTGTCACCGAACTGTAACGAACGTCAACTAGAGGAGTCGCATGCGCACCGCAGGCAGCATCCTCCTCTTCGCCGCGGTCCTGGCGCTCGCCTCCTGCAAGCCCGCCCGGCGGGCGGAGGGCCCCGGGGGCGATCGCGCCACGCTGACGATCAAGGGCTCCGATACGATGGTCATGCTAGCGCAGCGGCTGGCCGAGGCCTTCATGGAGAAAAATCCCGTCGTCTCCGTGCAGGTGACCGGCGGCGGCAGCGGCACCGGCATCGCCGCCCTCATCAACGGCACCACGGAGATCGCCACCGCCTCGCGCCCGATGAAGGAGGCGGAGAGGGCGCAGGTACAGGCGCGGCGCGGCAAGCCGCCGGTGGAGCACGCGGTCGCCCTCGACGGCATCGCTGTCTACGTGCACGAGAGCAATCCGGTTCCCCACCTGACCCTGGACCAGATCAAGCGGATCTACGAGGGGCGAATCCGCGACTGGAGCGAGGTGGGCGGCGCCCCCGGACCGATCACGCTCTACAGCCGCGAAAACAGCTCCGGCACCTACGCCTACTTCAAGGAGGCGGTCCTGCAGGACGAGGACTTCGACCCGCGCACCCAGCCCCTGCCGGGGACCGCGGCCGTGGTGAACGCGATCGCCCGCGACCCGCGCGGGATCGGCTTCGGCGGGATCGCCTACGGCGGCGGCGTCCGCGCCCTGCCGGTGAAGAAAGACGAGGCGAGCGAGCCGGTGACGCCCAGCATGGAGACGGTCACCGCCGGAACCTATCCGATCTCCCGCAAGCTCTTCCTGTACACCGCCGGCGAGCCCACCGGGCTGGCGGCGCAGTTCCTGGAGTTCGCCCTGTCCCCCGAGGGGCAGAGGCTCGCCGAGAGGGCGGGTTATTACCCGCTCCGTCCGACCACGCCGTGAGAGAGCCATCGTTCATGGAAGGCGGTCCGGGAGATTCCCTGCAGGAGCGGCTCGGGGGGCTGGAGGCGGTCGGCGTCCCCGCCGTCGCCGCGACGCCCGATCCGAAAGGCGTGCGGCTACGGCGGCGGAAGGCCATCGACCGCGTGGCCCGCTGGTTCATCGCCGCCATCGCCTGCACGGCCATCGCCGCCGTCGCGCTGATCTTCCTCTTCCTCGCGCGCGAGGCCTTTCCCATCCTCACCTCCTCCGCCATCCACGAGGAGGTCACGCTGGGCAAGATGATCGCGCCCCAGCCGTGGAGGGAGGGCGAGCCGCCCTACTACGCGTGGCAGCCCGTCTCGAAGGTTCCCAAGTACAGTCTGCTTCCTCTCCTCGTCGGGACCTTCAAGGTGGCGATCATCGCCCTGCTCTTCGCCGTTCCGGTGGCGGTGCTCGGCGCGGTCTTCACCTCGGAGCTGGCGCCGCGAAAGGTGAGGGAGGTCGTCAAGCCCGCGGTGGAGCTCCTCGCCGGCATTCCCTCGGTGGTGCTCGGCTTCTTCGTGCTCATGGTGCTGGCCACGCACCTGCAGGACCTCCTGGGCCTGCAGTACCGGCTCAACGCCATCGTCGCGGGGATCGGCCTGGGCCTGGCCATCGTGCCGGTCATCTTCACCTTGAGCGAGGACGCGCTCACCGCAGTGCCGCAGAGCTACCGCGAGGCTGCCTTCGCCCTCGGGGCCTCGCGCGCGCGCACCGCCTGGTCGGTCGTCCTTCCCGCGGCCTCCCCCGGCATCTTCGCCGCGGTGGTGCTCGGCTTCGGCCGCGCCATGGGCGAGACGATGATCGTGCTGATGGCCTCGGGCAACGCGGCCATCCTCTCCTGGGATCCCGTGCTGCCCGTGCGCACGGTGCCCGCCACCATCGCGGCGGAGATGGGCGAGGTGGTGGTCGGCGGGCCGCACTGGACCGTGCTCTTCGTGCTGGGCGTGCTCCTGCTCTTGCTGACCATCGCCTTCAACGGCCTGAGCGGCTGGTACGTGCGGAGGCTGCGGCAGCGGCTCGGAGGGACGTCGTGATCGAGGCGAAGCGCTACCGCAAGGGCACCATCGCCTTCGCGGCGGTGAGCGGCTCGGGCGTGGTCGTGATCCTGGGCTGCCTCGCTCTGATCCTCGTCGACATCTTCGTCCACGGGCTGCCGCAGCTCTCCTGGGAATTCCTCACCCAGCCGCCGCGCGACGGCATGACCGCGGGCGGGATCTTCCCCGCCATCTTCGGCACCGTCCTGCTCGTGCTGCTCATGACGATCGCCGTGGTGCCGGTGGGCGTGATCACGGCGGTCTTCCTCCACGAGTACGCCCGGCCTGACGCCTGGTACGCCCGGCTGATCCGCAGCGCGGTCTACAACCTCGCCGGGATCCCCTCGATCGTCTTCGGGCTCTTCGGCCTGGGCTTCTTCATCCAGTTCGTCGGTCGGAACATCGATGCGCTCCTCTTCGGGGGCGAGGTGGTGTGGGGCCAGCCGGCGCTGATCTGGGCCTCGCTCACCCTGGCCGTGCTCACGCTGCCGGTGGTGATCGTCGCCACGGAGGAGGCGCTGCGCACCGTGCCGCGCGAGAATCGCGAGGCGGCGCTCGCGCTGGGCTGCACGCCCTTCGAGGCGCTGTGGAAGGTGACGCTGCCGCAGGCGGCTCCGGGCATCCTCACCGGCGCCATCCTCGCGGTGAGCCGCGGTGCCGGCGAGACCGCCCCAATCCTCTTCACCGGCGCGGCGTACTTTTTGCCCTACTTGCCCACCCACCCCACCGACCAGTTCATGCACCTGGGCTATCACGTCTACGTGATGGCCACCCAGTCGCCCGACGTGGAGGCGACCAAGCCGATCCTCTACGGAACGGTCCTGGTCCTCCTCCTCGTCACGGTGACTCTCAACGGCCTCGCGGTATGGTTGCGGTACAGGCTTCGAAGGACCCAGCCTTGAACCCGGCAAGCGAACCCCGAACCAAGCTCTCGACGCGGAACCTGGTCCTCTCCTACGGGGAGAAGCGCGTCCTGCACGGGATCGACATCGACATCCCGGAGAACCGCGTCACCGCGCTCATCGGCCCCTCCGGTTGCGGCAAGTCGACGTTCTTGCGCTGCTTCAACCGGATGAACGACCTCATCCCCAACGTGACCATCTCCGGCCAGGTGATGCTCGACGGCCAGGACATCTTCGCCCGGGGCATCGACGTGGTCGAGCTGCGCCGGCGAGTGGGGATGGTCTTTCAGAAATCCAACCCCTTCCCCAAGAGCATCTGGGAAAACGTGGCCTTCGGCCCCAAGCTGCAGGGGAAGAAGGACCGCGACGAGCTCGACGCCATCGTCGAAAAGTCGCTGCGGCAAGCGGCGCTCTGGGACGAGGTGAAGGACCGGCTCCACAGCTCGGCGCTAGGGCTCTCGGGTGGACAGCAGCAACGCCTATGCATTGCGCGCGCCCTGGCGGTGGATCCGGAGGTCCTGCTCATGGACGAGCCGGCCAGCGCCCTCGACCCGTTGGCCACGGCCCGCATCGAGGAACTCGTCCGGGAGTTGAAGGACCGCTACACGATCGTGATCGTGACGCACAACATGCAGCAGGCCGCCCGGGTCAGCGATTACACGGCTTTCTTCTACATGGGGCGGCTGGTGGAATTCGGCCGCACCGAGCAGATCTTCACCAATCCGCGGGAGCGGCAGACCGAGGATTACGTCACCGGCCGATTCGGTTAATCGAGGCGCGGCATGTACCACACGGACAAGATCTACGCGGCCGAACTGAGCGAACTGCGGCAAAAGCTCCTGAAAGCCGGCGGGCTGGTCGAGCACGCCATCGAGCGGTCGGTTCGGGCGCTGGCCGAGCGCGACAGCGAGCTCGCCTCGCAGGTCATCGCCGACGATGCCCGCATCAACGTGCTGGAGGTGGAGATCGACGAGCTCTGCGTCCGCATGCTGGCGCTCCGGCAGCCCGCCGCCTCCGACCTGCGCTTCATCACCTTCGCGCTCAAGATCGTCACGGACCTCGAGCGCATGGGGGATCTCGCGACGAACATCGCCGAGCGGGCGATCTCGCTGAACAAGGAACCCCCGCTCGGTCCCTACGTGGACATCCCGCGCATGGCGTCCATCTCCGCCAGCATGGTCAAGGACGTGCTGGACGCCTTCGTCGCCGCCGACTCCAAGAAGGCCCGCGAGGTGCTGGAGCGCGACAACGAGGTCGACGAGCTCTACCACTCGATCTTCCGGGAGGTGGTGGACATCATGAGCAAGGACGCGAGCACCAGCTCGCGTGCCATGTCCATCCTCTTCGTGGCCAAGCACCTCGAGCGCATCGCGGACCATGCCACCAACGTGGCGGAGATGGTCATCTTCTTCGTCGAGGGCCGCGACGTCCGCCACCCCCGCAGCCGCGAACTCCGCTGAATCTCCCTTTTTGGCCCGACCCTGCTGCCCGAGCTAGACTGGAGTCTACGCCACAGAGGGGGGATGCCATGCACACCGAGGGATTCGCGGTCGTCGACCTCGAGACAACGGGCCTTTGGCCCCGGACCGATCGCGTCGTCGAGGTCGCTGTCGTCCACCTGGACGCGGAAGGGCGCATCACCGGCCGGTGGGAGACGCTCGTCAACCCTCAGCGCGACGTGGGCGCCCAGTCCATCCACGGGATCCAGGCGCGCGACGTCCTGCGCGCGCCTCGCTTCGAGGACATCGCCGGCGAGCTGGTGGGGAGCTGGCGCTGCGAGCAGCCCACGCCATCCGCTGGCCCAGCTTCCCCCGCACCGGCGTGCCGTGGCTTCCACGGAGCGCGGCCCGCGCGGAAGAGCAGCATTTCCTCGCCCGAATCGAGGCGCGTCTGCCCTACCGCGCCGGCACCGACGAGGAACTCGATTACCTGTCGCTACTCGACCGGGCGCTCGTCGACCGATTTCTCTCCCTCCACGAGCAGGACGCGCGGGTGGCGGCGGCGCACGAGCTCGGGTTGGATCGTGAGACCTGCCGGCGCCTGCATCACGAGTACTTCGGTGACCTCGTCGCCGTCGCCTGGTACGACGGTGTGCTCACCCCGGAGGAACGCGACGACCTCCGGCTCGTGGCGCGCCTGCTCGATATCCCTGCCCCGGTCGTGGCCGAGGCGCTCGAGCGCCCTCCTTTGCGCCCGACATCGCGCGCGTCCGTCGGCTCCGTCGCGCTGCGCCCCGGAGACCGGGTGGCGATCACCGGGGAGACCCGACGGCCCCGCGAAGAGTGGTACGAGCTGCTCCGCGCCCACGGCCTGCAACCCTGCGAGTCGATGAGCCGCCCTGCTCGTCGCTGCCGATCCCGACTCGGTCTCGGGGAAGGCGCGCAAGGCGCGGGAGTACGGGATCCCCATCGTCACCGAGGAGGGCGCGGAAGCGCTGCTCGAGCGGCTACGGGCCTCCGGTTAACGAGGTGCGCCGAGCGTCCGTGCCCCGCGACCACGCTGCCGTCGTGACGGCGCGAAGCCGGCCCGGCGACACGAGCGCGGCAAACCGACCCGTGGTGTGCGGAGGCCATCATTCGACGTTGGTGCCGAAGCGCCGGCGAACGGCCTCCTCCAGCGGGGCGAAGACGAGCTTCTCCACGACGAGTCCGATCAGGGTGATGGTCGCCATCACCGCGAAGATGCGCGAGACGTCGTTGAGCTGGCGGCCGAGCTCCAGAAGCTGCCCCAGACCGCCGGAGATGAAGATCAGCTCCGCCGCCATCAGGCTCCTCCAGGCGAAGCTCCAGCCCAGCTTGGCGCCGGCCAGGAGCGCGGGCGTGCTCGCTGGAAGATAGATGGTGGTGTAGAGCCGCCAGCCGCTCGCGCCCAGCGTTCGCGCCGCGCGCACCCACGAGGGGTCGATGTTGCGCACGCCGGACTCGGCGGAGAGGGCGACGGCGAGGACGCTGCCCACCACCACCACGAAGAGGATGGCGGCCTCGGAGAGGCCGAACCAGAGCAAGGCCACGGGGAGCCAGGTGATCGAGGGGAGCGCCTGCAGGCCGAGGACGGGCGCGCCCAGGACCTCCTCCACCCAGCGATTCCGCCCGAGCAGCATGCCCAGCGGGATCCCGATGAGGAGGGAGAGCCCGTACCCTGTGCCCAGGCGGAGCAGGCTTCGTCCGATCGCCGGAAGGAGCTTGCCGGAGGTGAGGAGGTCGCCCAGCGCGGAGGCGACATGCAAGGGTCCGGGGAAGAGCCAGCTCGGCCAGGGCCCCAGCCAGGCCACGACCTGCCAGACGAAGAGGAGGACCAGGAGCCAGCCGGCGCGGCGCATGCCCATGACGATGACGGCCCGGCGGCTCTCCGCGGACTCCGGCGCGTAGACCTGGGCGCGGCGTTCGGCGAGTCGATCCCGGGTCTCGGTGGGCCGGTAGTCCATTTCCGTCGAGCGAGGTGGCCAGCGAAGGCTTGGTCTTCCCGCGACCGCGCGCAGCCCCCCGATCACGGCACGAGGTCGGGGGCGAACATGGGCTCGATGGGGCGGTTCATGCGCAGGTACCCCAGGGTCTCGGCGCGGCGGGCGAACTCGACCATCACCTCGGGCAAGAGGTCGGTGGAGAACTCCAGCTTCTCGTAGGCGCGCTCCACCACCTCTCGCGGAAGGACGACGCCGAGGTCCTCCTCGATGCGTCGGCGCACGAGAACGCGCGCCTCGACGGAGGCGTTCAGCTCGGCGATGGCCTGCGCGTGCGCGCGCAGGAAGCGGGCGACGAGATCGCGCCGCTGCCGCAAGGCGGGGACGGAGGCGATCACCACCGTGGTGGAAAAGCGGCCGTCGGGCCAGAGGGTGGCCTCGTCCACGAGGACCCGGCCGCCCCTCTCCACCACCAGGCGACTCGACCACGGCTCGGGGAGCCAGGCGCCGCCCACCTGGCGGCGTTCGAAGAGGTTCAGGACCTCCGAGGGCGGGATCGGGAGGACCTCCACCTCGTCGTCGCCCTTGCCCTCCTCGATGCCCTGCTGCCGAAGCCAGATGCGCGCGGAGATGTCCTGCGTATTCGCCAGCGCCGGCGTGGCGATGCGCTTGCCGAAGAGATCGCGCGGCTGGTCGATTTCCGGCCGCACCACGAGCTGGGCGCCGCCGATGGCGCTCCCCGAGACGACGCGCACCGCCTGCCCGTTGGAGACGTAGTAGGCGTTGATCGCCGGGTTCGGACCGAGAAAGGCGACGTCGAGCTCGCCGGCGAGGACCGCCTCGACCACGCCCGGCCCAGCGGTGAAGGGGCGGTACCGAACGACCGCACCCGGCTCCAGCGCCTTCTCGAAGAGGCCGGACTCCGCCCCGTAGAGCGCCGGAGCGTGGGTGAGATTGGGCATGTAGCCGATGCGGAAGATCGGTCGCCCATCCGCAGCCAGCGGAAGGGGGTCGCGACAGGCTGCCCAGAGCACGGCCGCGACGACGACGATGCCCCACGCCCTCCGCTCGACCACGGGCCAACCATGCCGCCGCACGTCCGCCAGCGCGAGATCCCGTCGGGGTGGTGGCCCATCCGGATCCCCCGGGGGCCTGGTTGCGGCGATGCAAGATGCGGGCAATCGTTAGCCCGTGGGGCGGGGAGAAGTGCGCAGCGCGTGGATCGCGGCCTTCCAGACGGCCGGAGACCGGTCGGTGCAGCGGTCGCACCTGGTCCTCGACCACCTCACCCGCTCCGCGCGGACGATGCGCGGACTTCCGCCGAATCTGCGGCTGAGCGCGCGAACGTTGATCTACGGGCCCTCGTTTCGCCGCACGCTCGACCGGGCCCTGGCGCGAAACCCGGACATCATCCTCTTCCTGGACGATACCCACCTGGAGGAGCTCCGCCTCGAGAGGCTCGCGCTCAACCGGCGCCCCTGGGACGAGGCCTTCGCAGCCCCGCGCCCTCTCGTCGCCGGCGCGCCGGTCGCGTACTTCTCGCCCCTGCCGCTCGAGGCGGCCCGCAAGGCCCTCGGTCGCTCGGGGATCCGCTCGCGGATCTCGGCGCTCCCGTCTGCGGGCGTGGGAAACGCCGCGCACTTCGCGGCGCTGCATCGCACCTACCGGCGAATGGAGGATGCGCCGCTGGTCGCCCTGGTGGGGATCCCCATCCGGAGCCAGGCGCTCTCCCTGCAGGAGGCGACGCGCGCCATCGTGGCGCTCCTCCGCTTTCTGGCGGGCACTCGAGCCAAGCAGCGCGCGCGCCTCAACCTCCGTCCGCAGCTTTCCGGCTCGACGCCCGTCGCCGGGAGAAAGGCTTGAAACGCCTCCTACCGCTGTTGTAGGCATGGGCGACCGTGCGATAGCGGAAAGCCCTCGCCACAGCGCGGCATCGACCCCCGAGGGGGCGGTGACCGCCCGGAGAGCCGAGATGCGCAGGCAAGTCTTCAAGTCCAAGCTGCACCGAGCGACCGTGACCCACGCGGACGTGGACTACGAGGGTTCCGTGACCATCGACGCCGAGCTCATGGAGGCAGCGGATATCCGCCCCTACGAGGCGGTCCACATCTGGAACGTCACCAACGGAAACCGCCTCGTCACCTACGCCCTCGAGGGTCCCCGCGGCTCGCGGATGATCTGCATCAACGGTGCAGCGGCTCACCTGGCCCGCCCGGGCGACAAGGTGATCATCGCCACCTTCGCCGAGCTCGAGGACCACGAGCTCGCGGGCTTCCGCCCCACCGTCGTCCTCCTGGACGAGGAAAACCGCATCAAGGAGCCGAACGCCACCGAGATTCCCGGTCCCCTCCACCGCCGCGTCGGCTGATGGTCTTCCGGTTCGCCGGAAACACGAAACGCGGGCGAAGGCGATCGCCGCCAACGCCCGCGTTTCATGCGGCGGGAAATGCGGGCGGGAGCCGCCACCCCGCCCGCTCGGCCATCACGGATTGACGCAGGCGCTGATGACGAACTGGACCCCGCGGTAGTTCAGGATCAACCCGTGTTCGCACAAGCCGGTCGGGCAGTCCAGGTCGGTCTCACAGAGCTCGAAGCACCCGAATTCCCCGCCTGCGCAGAAGCCCGTGCGACACTCGGCGTGGCTGACGCAGCTCTGCCCACCGACCTTGGTCCCGACCGGGGGCATGCAGCGGGCGACCATCGTCCACGGGTCTCCTTCGTCCTCGAGCTGGCAGCTCCAGCCTCCCATGCAATCCGCCTCCTTCGCGCAGAGGTGACCGACGCACATGGGGACGGCTCCCAGGAAACCGTTCCCGTCGAACAAGGCGTCGTCCCGACACTCGAGCCGGTCGTCGGCGCAGTCGTCCGCAGTCGCGCAGACGCCGAGGCAGTAGCCATTCGGCGCTCCCCTGCAGATGCCGCTGCGGCACTGGGCGCCGTTGGCGCAGCTTTCTCCGGCCTCTCGATCGCCCACTGCCCGCCCCAGGCAGACCGTCGACAGCGGGTAGTCGGGCGGTTCGGGTGCCCAGGCGCAGAAGAGGTCCTCTGCGCAATCGGCATCGGTCGTGCAAGCCGGGACGCAGGAGTGCGAGATGAAGGCACCGAAGTCGAGCAGGACGCACGCCGAGCCGGGGTAGCAGTCGGCGGTCGACTCACACATGCCGGCGCAAACCTTGACGTCGGTGTAGCAGGCGCCGGAAGCGCACTCCTCGTTCGTCTGGCAAGGCTCGCCTGCTGCCTTGGTGCCGACGTTGGGATAGCACTCCGCGCGCCCGAGTCGGCAATGCTCGCCCTCCTCGCAGTCGGCGTCGCTCTGGCACTCGCGAATCGGCACGCGGCAGAACCCGAGCTCCGGGACATCGCCGAAGGCCACGCACTCCAGCCCCTCTCCGCAATCCCACTCGGGATCGTTCGGATCGCAGAAGGCGCGGCACAAGCGGCCGACGGGCTCCTGGCTGCAGAACAGGGAGACGGAGCAGAGAATCCCGTTGCCGGGGTCACAGGGCTCGTTCAGCCCGGCGGTGCCGGTATCCGGAATGCACGCCCACCTGAGTTCGTCCTGCTCGTCAATCCAGAAGCCGCAGCCGTAGCCATCGTGGCAGGTCGGGTTGCCGAGGGGGTCGCAGACGGGCCAGCACTCGTTGTCGCCGGGATAGCAGGCGAGAGTGCTGAGGGGACAGCCACCGTTCTGGCACGCCGTCGGCGGTTCGCACTTGGAGAAGATGTTGCAAACGCCGGAGGGGCAGTCGGCGTTTCGCGTGCACTCGACGCAGACGTTGTCGATGCACTCCACGCCCTCGGCGCAGTGAGCGTTGTCCACGCACTCGACGCACGCGCCGGAGTCGGGGTCGCAGTGACCACGCCCCTCGCACGCGACCTCCGAAGTGCACGGTGCGCAGCCGCTCGGAGTGCACTCCGGCCGGTCCAGCGGACACTGGAGATGGGACGTGCACGAACCGCCTCCGCCGCCGGTGCCGCCTTCTCCGCCGGTTCCGCCGGTTCCGCCGGTGCCGCCGGTGGCGCCGGTGCCGCCTGTACCGCCATCGCCCCCCGTGCCTCCGCTACCGCCATCGCCCCCGGTACCGCCCGTTCCGCCGCCGGTGCCGCCCGCCACCATGCCTCCGCTACCGCCCGTGCCGTGCTCGCCGGGATCGCCGCCGCAGGCGCCGATCGAGACGACCACGGCCACGGCGAGGATCGCGGCAACCAGTCCGTTGCCATCCAACAGACGTCGCATGCTCACCTCCGAGAGACGGGGCGACATGATACCAGGTTCTCTCGGTGAGCAGGAGGGTTGCCGCTCTTTAATTCGCGGCCGGGGCGGCTCCGTCAGACCTTGATGAAGCGGCGCGCCCCCTCCCCGAAGAGCGCAAAGGCGCCGGAAACACCGAAGAATCGGGCCGTCCGGCCCAGGATCGACGCGAGCACGAACTCCTGGAGGCCCACGCCGACGAGCCCGCTCCCGATGGCCACCACCTTGTACGGAGTGGGGAGGATGGAACAGAGCAAGGCCAGCATCCAGAAGTTTTGCGTCAACGCTTCGCGAAGGGTGGTGTCGACACCGAGCGGCTCGAAGACGATCGGCATCTCGGTGCTGATCGAGAGGCCCGCGAGCCCCAACATGGCCAGGTGGCCGATGCCGTAGCCGATGAGCCCGCCGACCAGGCTGGCGATGGTCCCGGTGGTCGCGTAGCGCGCCCATTTGCGGGGCTCCGCCAGGACCATGGGGATGAGGATGGCGAAGGGGGGAACGGGGAAGATCGAGCCGTCGACCACCGCCACGCCGATCATGGCCGCGTGGGCGTGACGGGACCGGGACAGCGCCGCCACGCGCTCTCTCAGGCGCCGAAGTCGGCCGCGAGGGCCCTGCCCTCCTGCTTGCTCGGCCGGTGGTTTCGATTCGACCTGCATCGATCCTCCTGCCCGGCGGCAGTGGAACTACCGCGCGAAATTCGGAATGGGTTGAGACGCCGCGCTCGCTTCACTACAAGAGCCGGCGAAGGGTTCGACCATGTTCTGGGACAAGCTGAAGCCGGTCGAGCGCGAGCCCCGTCTCCTCTCCATGGACCTGGCAGACGACGGGGCCTTCGTCCTCGGCTGGGAGGACGGAAGGAAGACCCGGATCTCGTTCCGCGACCTGCGCGTGGCCTGCCCGTGCGCGTCCTGCGTGGACGAGTGGACCGGGGCGCGGATCCTCGATCCGGCCCGGGTGCCGGACGACGTCCGCCCCGTGGCGATGGAGCCCGTGGGCAACTACGCGGTGCAGATCCGCTGGAGCGACGGGCACGAGACGGGGATCTACAGCTTCCGCCTCCTTCGTCGTCTGAGTCCCTGAGCCCTACTTGACCCTCCGTAAATAGGAAGGGAGGGGCCGCGGCCCGTCAGAGGGATCCGTGCCGCCCTCCTCCCGCGGTGCCTCCCCGCCGCCCTCGACGACCGCGAAGCGATGGCGCCGCGACGCCGCCGGGGGCGGGCTCTCCTCGAAGTTCTCCTCGAAGTCCTCGCGCCGCGGGGTTCCCGGCAGGAGCTCGTCGGGCACGTCCGCGGGGAAGAGATAGCGCTCCTTGGAGACGTGGCTGACCACGAGGAAGATCGACTGCCAGGGGAGCGCGCAGTCGTAGGGCCTGCCGCCGAAGGTCAGCGTGGCCCGCACGCCCCAGTCGCCCACGTCCATGGGCAGGCCGAAACGATAGGAGAGGTTGAGGTTCACCTGAGGGTCGCCGCGCAGGTGCTCGGGCAGGTCGACGCCCGGATAGCGCCCGTTCACGGCGACGAGAACCATCCCCTTCTCCAGCAGGGTCTCGACGAGCTCTCGCTTCTTGTCCGAGTGAACGAGATTCATCGACCGCGCCATCTTGGCAGCCCTTCCTCGCCCTCGCAACCGCCTCAGTTCTTCCAGCGCTCGCGGATGCCCCAGGCCAGCTTCGTGGCCAGCGCCATGATCGGCAGCTGCGAGTTGACGCCGATCGAGGTGGGAAAGATCGACCCGTCCAGCACATAGAGGCCGTCCACGTCGTGGGCCTTCCCGGTGGGATCGACCACACTGCTGGCGGGGTCCTTGCCCATCCTCGCCGTGCCGAGCGGGTGGAAGGTCATGCACTCGATGCGCCGGGCGGGGAAATCCCCGTCGAGGAAGCGCAGCTCGTCGGGGCTGCGCACCGGGCGGGAGCCGAAGATGGGGAGGAGGACCTCCCGCGCTCCGGCGAGGAAGAATGCCTCGGCGAGGATGCGAATACCCCGCAAGAGCTTGCGCTTGTCCCGCGGCGACATGCGGTAGGTGATGAGCGATTCCGCGCCCGGCAGCCTCCAGATGCGGCCGCCGCCCTCGTCGTGCACCATCACGCCGAAGGCGGCGAGGTTGCGCATGCGGCTCGTGTAGCAGGCGAACTCCGCCCCGCTTCCCGGAAGCGTGGCGGCGAGCACGTTGATGGGGGCGAAGACGCTGTTGAGCGTGATGCCCTCGCGCTCGAAGGCATCGCTGTAGGCGCTCTGCAGCGCGCCCTTCCACGCGGAGACGTCGCGGTCGAAGAGCGCGGTCACGCGCGCGCCGGGATGGAGGGTGAGGTTCCGCCCCACCGCCTTGGACCACCTCCCCACCCCGCTCCGCTGCAGAAGCAGCGGAGTGGACAGCGCGCTCGCCGCGACGATCACGTTTCGCGCGTGCAAGCGAACACGGCCGGCGGGCCGGCCGTCGGCGCGCAAGAGCCGCCCCCGCGCCCCCACCGCGCGGCTGCCGCGGATCTCGATGCGGTCGATGCGGCAGTCGGCGACGACCTGCGTGCCCATGCGGCGGGCCTTCTCCAGGTAGGTGACGTCCACGGACATCTTGGCGTGGTGCCGGCAGCCGAAGTTGCACATGGACGAGCCCCGGCAACCGCGCGTGTTGCGCCGCATGGGCTTGAGCGAGAAGCCGAGCCGCCGCGCTCCCTCCTCGAAGAGGACCGTGCTCTGCGACCGCATCTCGGTCGGCACGGTCTCGACGTGGCATTCCTCCTCGACGCTCCGGTAGGCGTCCTCCAGCTTCTCGGGGGCGAACTCCTCGAGACCGAGCTCCGTGGACCAGCGGTGAAGGACCCGCTCGGGAATGCGGAAGACGACGCCCCCCGTCAGCACCGAGGAGCCGCCCACCGTTCGCCCCGCGAGGATCGACATCAGCGGCGTATCGCCGAGTCCGAGCGCGGTGGTGGTGCCCCCGTCGCGGTACATGCGCCGCATGGCCTCGGTGGGGCGAAAGCGCGCGTACTCCTCGGGCGGCACGTAGCCGCCCTCCTCGGCGACGATCACCGAGCGCCCCGCCTCCGCCAGGATCTTGGCGGCAACCGAGCCGGCGGCGCCGGAGCCGACGACGAGGACGTCGGTGGAAAGCTCCAGGTCGCCCTCGTGGTGACGCCCCTCGAGGATCGGCAGCGGCTCGCCCACGGCTCAGCCACCTCCTGCGGCGCCGCGCGCGAGCTGGGGGAGCGGAACCGCCGGCTCCGGCGCGGGGGCGCTTTCGACGACGCGCAGGCGCGCCGGCATGCCCTCCGCCGTCCATGCGGGGCCGTGGAGGCCCTGGGCGTCGTAGCCCGTGGAGGCCAGGGCGTCGGGGTGCTCGAAGTAGACGAGGCTGAGCAGCGTCTTGAGCAGCACCATCACGAGACCCAGCCGGGAGACCTCCAGTCGGCTGAGGCAGCGGTGGCGGATGTCGGCCGAGGCGTCGGTGAACGTGCGGAAGATGCCCAGGAAGAGAAGCGGCGCGAGCTGCATCACCCACAGCGCGAAGGCGAGCGCGAGCCGGGTGAGCTTCCCCACGCGCGCCACGTAGCGCGCGAGCTCGGCCATCGCATAGTCCAGCCGCTCGGACGGCACCCCCGAGCCGTCGTCGAAGAGGGTCGCCGCCAGGGCGCGGGCGATCCGAAGCTGCCCAGGGGAGAGAGCTCTCATCTTCCTACCGGAACACCTGCGATTTTCGAACAACTCCCGACGAAGATGGGACCGGCGGCCGAGCGAGCCAACGCCCCCTTGCGCGGGGGTCTCACGGTTGCGCGGGCCGCTGGCGAGGCAGGGTCTGCACGGCGCGGAAGATCGTTCCGAGGGGCACGGGCCGCTGGCGCGTGGGCGCGCGCAGCTCGGTCGGCGGCAGCGGCATGACGGAGGCGTGGTAAAGGATGGCCGCCCAGGCGACCACGGTCAGCAACCAGAAGGCGAAGACGAAGAGGCCCGGCACCGGCCCCAGATGCGCCCGCTGCAGAAACTCGGCGAAGCGAGTCGCGGGCTGCGGGTGCGAGTAGACCTTGATCACCCACGCGCCGAGGATGATCCCGAGCGCGAGGGGATAGCTGGTGCGCTGCATGCGGAAGGCGAGCGACTGCAGCGCCCCGATGCGAAGCCGCGGCCAGCTCAGCTCCACGGCGAGCGCGTCGTAGAAGTCGATGGTGACCGGCTCCCGGCGAGCGAGCGGCACGAGGTAGCCGAACTCGATCATGCGGACGCGGCGCGCCCAGATGTCGTAGTAGCGGTAGCGGCGCGCCTCGATCACGAGGAAGGTCGTCACCGCGAAGAAGCCCACGAGGAGGATGCCCGGCGGCGCCTCGCGGTTGCTGAACGCATAGGAGACCACCGCGGCAGTGACGGTGATGGACCAGTTGGTGGTCGCGTCGAGACGCAGCCTCCAGTTGGTGGAACGCTGGACCTCGGCCCGGTAGACGTGGGCCAGTGTCGTCTCGCTCAGTCCGGGTGACTGTTGGGAGGCGAGCCGCTCCTGGCGTTCCCTCATGCGGTCTGCCCTCCCCTTTGCACGTTCCCGCGGCTGTGAAGATGCTCTCCCAGGAGGTGAGACGAAAGTGCTCCCCGGTGAGCGCCCGTCCGGGGCCGACGATCAGAAGCTCGCTCGCTTTCTGAGGGAGCACACGCGGCGCATCGCAAGGTTGGCCACCCGCATCCTCCTCGCGCGGCTCGGAGTCGGCGGCCGGCTCGTGCGCAAGCGGCTGCGCAAGAGCTACGAGGAGCAGATCGAGACCGCGGCGCGGCTGCTGGACGTCTACGGCGAGGACGCGCCCTTCCTCTACGGCGAGCATCACCGCCGGCTGGCGGCCACCCGCCTCAGCCAGGGCATGCAGCTCGGCGAGGCGATCGAGGAGGTGGCGATCGCGGCGCAGGCGGTGATGGACGTGTGGGAGAAGGAGATCGGAGACCTCCCCCCGCCCATCGCCCGGCGCATCGTGCAGCTCTTCGCCCTCTCCGCCACCCAGATCAGCGACGTCTACCTCATCTTCCAGCGGGCCGAGAGCGCTGCGTTTCGAGAGGCTGCGCTGCTGCAGACCCTCGTCGGCCACATCAACGAGGCCATCCTCCTCATCGAGCGCGACGGCACCATCAGCTACGTCTCCCCCGTTTTCGAGAAGATCACCGGCCAGCCGGGCCAGCTCTTCGTGGGGGAGAGCATCCTCGCCGAGGAGGGCGCCTTCGCGCGTATGGAGCTGCGCGACCGCTTCGGCAACCGGATCACCCCCGCGGAATTTCCCGCGCGTGTGGCGCTCGAAAGGCGCGAGCCGCAGCACGTGGACGCCATGTTCTGGCGCCGGTTCGACGGCACGGACGCGGTGCTGGAAGTGGATTGCGCCCCCGTCTTCGACGAGGAGCGCCACCTTCGCGGGGTGGTGCTCACGCTTCGCGACCGCACCGCGAGTTACCAGCGCCAGCGCGAGCTCGAGGCCGCGTACCGCGAGCTGCGCAAGATGCACGCACGACTTTTGGGCCGGACCCGGCTGGAGGCGGTGGGCGGGCTCGCCCAGAGCGCGGCCCACGCGCTCAACAACCAGCTCAACGTGATCGCGCTGCGGCTGGAGAAACTCAAGGAGATCGAGGAGGCGCGCGACGTGGCCGACGGGATCGAGCGGGCCGTGCGCGCGATCACCGTCATCGTCTCCCGGCTGCAGGAACTGGCCTCGGCGCCGGAGCGGCGCGCGCCCACTCCTATGGACGTCAACGCGGCCATCGGCGACGCCGTGGCGCTGACCCGATCGGAGCTCGACTCGGCGCGGATCCGGGTGATCCTCGACCTCAAGGAGCTCCCTCCCGCGGTCGGCGATCGAGAGACGCTGCTGGAATTCTTTGCGACCCTCCTCCTCGGTGCCACCGACGTCTTTCCCGAGGGAGGAACCATTCGCGTCAGCAGCCGAGCCGAGGGAGACGAGGTGGTGGTCCGGGTCGCCTACGAGGGCGGGGTCACGCTGAGCGAGCAGGACGTCGAGAGTCTCTTCGAACCGCTCTCCGGAGAGGTGGCGACCCGCACCCTCTCCCTCGCCGCCGGGCAGAACGCCATCCTCCGCTGGGGCGGGCGGATCCGCGTCGAGCCCCTGGAGGGCGGCGGCAACGTCTTCGAGATCCGCATCCCGCGGGTTCCCGAAGCGGGCATCGCCCGGACCGTGAAGGAGGCCCGGCCCGTGCCGCGCCCCGAGCGACCCGTCGAGTCCGTGCTCGTCGTCGACGACGACCCCGACAACGCCGAGATGCTCGCCGCGCTGATCGAGGACGCCGGCATGCGCGCCTACACCGCCCTCACCGGCGAGCGGGGGATCGAGCTCGCGCGCCAGGTGCGGCCCGACGCCGCCCTGGTCGATCTCCTCCTCCCCGACCGCGATGGCTGGGAGGTGGCGCGCGAGCTCAAGGCGGCGGCGCCGTGGACGCGGGTGGCGGTCGTCAGCGGCCTGGCGGTCGGCAAGGACGAGCGCCGCGAGGGCGTGGCCGACGAGGTCTTTCGCAAGCCGGTCGACCCGGCCGACGTCCTGCGCTTCCTGGGAATCGATGCGTGACGGGAGCCCCGATCGAGCCTGGACTTGGCAGCCGTTCGGTTTCAACCTGGAGACGAAAGTTTCTGATTCGCTGGCCGGTTGACGGAACGCTCACCCCATCTCGGGTCGGAGGCAGGGGAAAGGAAGGACGATGGGAGATCAGAAGCGGGTCGCCTATTTCTGCATGGAGTACGGGCTGGACGAGGAGCTCGCGCTCTATGCGGGGGGGCTGGGCATCCTCGCCGGAGATCACATCAAGAGCGCGGGGGATCTGCGTGTCCCGCTGGTCGCGATCGGCCTGTACTGGCGCGAGGGCTACACCATCCAGCGCATCGGTGAGGACGGCCGCCCCTACGACGTCTTCGTCGAGCACGACTACGACTTCCTCCACGACGTGGGCGTGCGCTTCTCCGTCTACGTCCAGGGCCACGACGTGGAGTGCCGCGCCCTCCGCTGCGACCGGTACGGCAACGCGCCGCTCTACCTGATCGAGCCGGTGGACGAGAACTTCCGCTGGATCACGCGCAGGCTCTACGGCGGCAAGGCGCACGACCGCGTTGCGCAGGAGATCCTCCTCGGCGCCGGCGGCGTGCGGCTCCTGCGGGAGCTCGAGATCCCCGTGGACGTCTACCACTTCAACGAGGGCCACGCCGTCTTCGCGGGCCTCGAGCTCATCCGCGAGAAGATGCGCGAGGGCCTCTCCTTCCGCGAGGCCTGGTCCCGGGCCCGGGAGCAGATCGTGTTCACGACACACACGCCGGTTCCCGCGGGCAACGAGGCGCACGATCTGGGCCTGCTCCGGGAGATGGGCGCCTCGGTCGGCTTCACCGACGAGCAGATGGAGGCGATCGGCGGCAACCCCTTCAACATGACGGTCGCGGGCCTGCGCCTCGCCCGGCTCGCCAACGCGGTCTCCAAGCTCCACGCTGAGACCTCGCGCAAGATGTGGGAGCACGTGACGGACGCCGCGCCGATCATCTCCATCACCAACGGCGTCCATCCGCCGACCTGGCAGGACCGTCGGATTCGCGCGGCCTACGAGGCGGGGGATCGGGAGGCGCTCTGGGCCGCCCACGTGCAGGCCAAGAAGGAACTGCTCGACGAGGTCGAGGCGCAGACCGGACGGAGGCTCTCGCTCGACACGCTTCTGATCGGCTTCGCCCGGCGCGCGGCCGCCTACAAACGCAGCGACCTGATCTTCCGCGACCCGTCGAGGATCGGGCCGCTTCTGCGCGACCGCCGCCTCCAGCTCGTCTTCAGCGGCAAGGCGCATCCCCAGGACGAGGTCGGCAAGGCGATCGTGACCAACCTGGTGCGGCTCGCGCGCGAGTTCCCCGACGCGGTGGTCTTCCTCGAAAACTACGACATGCGGCTCGGTCGGTTGCTGACGCGCGGCAGCGACGTCTGGCTCAACAATCCCATCCGGCCCTTCGAGGCCTCGGGAACGAGCGGCATGAAGGCCGCCATGAACGGCGTGCTCAACTTCTCCATCCTCGACGGCTGGTGGCCCGAGGGCTGCGAGCACGGCGTCAACGGCTGGCAATTCGGGGACGGCTACGAGGGCGAGGACCGCGACGAGCACGACCTCGCCTCGCTCTTCGCCGTGCTGGAGGGCGAGATCCTGCCCACCTACCACGGCGATCGCGCGCGATGGGTGGAGATGATGCGGGCCTCCATCCGTATGGCCGAGCAGTTCTCCTCCCACCGCATGGTGCGCGAGTACTTCACCGAGCTATACGCGGACGATCGCTCCGAGCGCGCGGTGAGCTGAAGAGGGCCGACGCGCGAACGAGACGAGACCGGGAGCCGCCCCGGGCTCCCGGTCTCATGCTTCGAGTCGTCGGGAGCGTTTGAGCGCGCGGGCGCTCACTCCTCCATGAAGGGATAGCCGACGCGCGTCGGGGGGACGAAGGTCTCCTTGATCGCCCGAGGCGAGGTCCAGCGGACGAGGTTCAGCATCGAGCCCGCCTTGTCGTTCGTCCCCGAGGCGCGGCTGCCGCCGAAGGGCTGCTGCGCGACCACCGCGCCGGTCGGCTTGTCGTTGACGTAGAAGTTCCCCGCGGCGTGGCGGAGGATGCGCGAAGCGGTGAGAATGGCCGCGCGGTCGCGCGCGAAGATCGAGCCCGTCAGGCCGTACGGCGAGGTCTCGTCGCAGAGGCGCAGCGTCTCCTCGTACTTCTCGTCCGGGTAGACGAAGACCGAAAGCACCGGCCCGAAGATCTCCTCCTGCATGAGCCGGTGCTTCGGATCGGTGACCTGGATCACGGTCGGGCGGATGAAGTAGCCCTCGCTCTTGTCGGCCTCGCCGCCCGCCAGGATCTTCGCGTCGGACGAGTTCCGGGCGAGCTCGATGTAGCCGACGATCCGGTCGAAGGCCGCCTCGTGGATGACGGCGCCCATGAAGTTGCGGAAGTCGCGCACGTCGCCCATCCGGATCTCCTGGGTGAGCTCGACGAGGCGCGGCTCGAGCTTCTTCCACACCGAGGCCGGGATGTAGGCGCGCGAGGCGGCGGAGCACTTCTGGCCCTGGAACTCGAAGGCGCCGCGCACCAGCGCCACCGCCAGCGCCTCCACGTCGTCGATGGCGGAGGCGTGGGCGAAGACGAAGTCCTTGCCGCCGGTCTCGCCGACGAGTCGCGGGTACTGCCGGTAGCGCTCGATGTTCTCACCCACGGTCTTCCACATCGAGCGGAAGACCGCCGTCGAACCGGTGAAGTGGACGCCGCCCAGATCCGGGTGGGAGAGGATCTCGGCGGAAAGCTCCGCCGGGTCGCCCTGGATCATGTTGATCACCCCGTCGGGCAGGCCCGCCTCCCGGAGGAGCTCCATCACGTACCAGTTGCTGTAGGCGGACCAGATCGATGGCTTGAAGACCACCGTGTTGCCCATCAGCGCCGGGGCGGTGGCCAGGTTGCCCGCGATCGAGGTGAAGTTGAAAGGCGTGACGGCGTAGACGAAACCGTCGAGCGGCCGGTAGTCGATCCGGTTCCACATCGTGGAGTCGGAGATCGGCTGCTCGGCGAGGAGCCGCGCCGCGAAGGCAACGTTGAAGCGGAAGAAGTCGATGAGCTCGCAGGCGGAGTCGATCTCGGCCTGGTGCACCGTCTTCGACTGCCCCAGCATGGTGGCCGCGTTGAGGATCGGCCGGTAGCGCGTGGCCAGCAGCTCGGCGGCGCGCAAAAAGATCGCGGCGCGCTCCTCGAAGGGCATGGCCGCCCAGGCCGGCTTGGCGGCGAGCGCTGCCTCGATCGCCTGGCGCGCGTGGCTGCGATCGCCCTGGTGGAAGGTCGCGAGCACGTGCCCGTGGGCGTGGGGCATGCGCGCCTCGCCGAGCTTGCCGGTGCGGACCTCCTTGCCCCCGATGATCATCGGGATGTCGATCCGCTCCGCGGCCATGCGATCGAGATTGCGCGAGAGCTCTGCGCGCTCGGGAGTTCCCGGCGCGTAGGAACGAACCGGCTCGTTGACCGGCGGCGGCACGCTGACGCTGGCTTGGATCATGTTCGCCTCCTTCTTGGGGTCGAAGGCGGGATTAGCCGATCCGCGGGCTCAGGGCAACGCGACCCCGTAGAGGCTTCCGTAGCGGTCGGCGAGGTAGCGAACGAGGGCGCCCGTCTCCAGCGACTTGCCCGTCGCGCGCCGCACGATCTCCTCGGCATCCCAGCGGTGGCCCTGGCGATGCACCTTCTCGACGAGCCAGTCGCGGACCGGAAGCAGCTCCCCGCGGCGAAGGTGCTCGTCCAGCGCCGGGATCTCCGCCCGCATCCGCTCGTGCAGCAGGGCCGCGTACAGGTTGCCCAGCGTGTACGAGGGGAAATATCCGAACTCGCCCCAGGCCCAGTGGATGTCCTGCAGCACGCCCTCGGCATCGTTTCCGGGCACGACGCCGAGGTAGCGCTCCATTTTCTCGTTCCACGCCGCCGGCAGGTCTCGCACCTCGAGCTCGCCCCGGATCAGGGCGAGCTCGAGCTCGAAGCGGACGAGGATGTGGAGGTTGTAGGTGAGCTCGTCGGCGTCCACGCGGATCAGCGAGCGGCTCACCCGGCATGCGGAGGCCTGCACTTCGCGGATGGACGCGCCCTCGAGCTGCGTCGGAAAGGCCTGGCGCATCTCCCTCTCCAACCCCTCCCAGAAGGGGAGGGAGCGGCCGATGACGTTTTCCCACAGTCTCGACTGCGATTCGTGCAGGCCCATGGAGGCCGGCAGTCCAATGGGATCGCGCCGGTGTTCCTCGGGCAGGTTCTGCTCGTAGAGGCCGTGGCCCGTCTCGTGGATGGTCCCGAAGATGGCCACCCACGGATTGCGCTCGTCGTAGCGCGTGGTGAGCCGGACGTCGCCGGAGCCGATCCCGCAGGTGAAGGGGTGGGCGCTCTCGTCGAGCCTGCCCTTCGCCGTGTCGAAGCCCATCCGCTCGACGAGGAGACGGCAGAACCGGCGCTGCTGCTCCACGGGGAAGCGATGCTCCTCGTATTTCCACCGCGCCGGCGCGGGCGCCTCCGTCACCGCCTGCACCATGGGGACGAGGGCCGCGGCGAGCTCGCGGAGCAAGGGCTCGAGCCGCGAGACGCGCATGCCGGGCTCGTAGCCGTCGAGCAGCGCGTCGTAGCGCTCGCCGTCGTGGCCGATGGCGTCCGCCTGTTCGCGCTTGAGCCGAACCAGCTCCTCGAGGTGGGGAGCGAAGAGCGAGAAATCCCTCCGCTCGCGCGCGGTGCGCCAGGCCTCCACCGAGATCGACTGCCGCCGGGCGAGCTCCTGCACCAGGGACTGCGGGACGCGCACGACGCGGTTCCGCTCGCGCGCGAGATTCTGGACCATCCTCCGCTGCGTCTCGTCGAGGGATGGTTCCTGCTCGGCGAGCGCCAGTAGCTCTCCCAGCCGCGGGTGGACCAGCCGCTCGTGCAGCACCGTCTGGAGCGTGGCGAGCTGGGTGGCCCGGTAGGAAGTGCCCCCCGGCGGCATGAATGTCTCCTGGTCCCAGGTGAGCAGGCTGCAGATCTCGGCGAGATCCCGCAATTCGCCCATCCGCTCCCGAAGCTCGTTCCAGAAGGGAAGGCCCATCGTCACTCCTCGCGTGCGGAGCCTCCCCCTTATCACGAAACGGGCCGGCTTTTGCCCGCGCGCCCGGGCGGTTCCCCCCTTCGAACCGCCCTGCGCCTGCCCCACGTCCGGCCGCCGAACGCCCGCCCCCTGCACCCCCCCGAGCGACGCCCCACCTTGCTCGAAGGGGGTGAATTCCCACCCAGCGGGAGGCCCACATGGCTCGACAGTTCTTTTCTTCTCACCACGCAGGCGTCCGCTCGTTCGGCCTCCTGTCCGTCTTCGCGCTGGCTCTCGGTGCCTTCGCCGCCTGGACGTCGGCCCCGGCGTCGGACGAGATCCGCCGAGCCCAGGACGGGGAGCCCATCGAGGTCTTGGTGGTCCAGGGCTACGTCAAGAAGATCGACGAGGAAAACCTGGTGCTCACCGCGCCGGGCGCCCCGCACGACCTTCCCCTCCTCCTCCACCCGCAGACGCGCTACGTGCAGGGCGAGGAGGACGTCCGACGCGAGGACGTCAAGGAAGGGCAATTCGTGCGGGCGGCTCTGATCCCGGCGGAGAACGGCGAGGACCTGCTCGCGATCGTCGTGGAGATCGTTCCCGATGGCGAGCCGGAGCGTCCGCCCGCGGCGCCTCCGGGAGATCCGGGCAACCTGGGCGAGCCCGATCCGCTCCCGCCGCAAAAGGGCGCCCCCACCGAGCTCTGACGAGGCCCTCGGACACGGGCAGTTCCTGTAGGCGCGTCAGTGCCTGCAGGCGCTGCCCTGTGGCGGGTAGCGGAGCACGAGCTCGGCGCTCGGAGGATATCCCCGGTGTAGCCGGAGCGTCTTTCCCTGCTCGGCGACGGTCCAGCCCGGCAGCATCGGCGTGCCGCTGCTCGGGACGGGATCGCCGTCGTAGAGGAGCAGGATCCCGTCGGTCTCGTCGGCGAACTCGGAGAGGACGTCCGCCTGCACGTCAAGTGCGAACTGGTGGAAGGCCGGGCCGATCGCGTCGAGCTCGAAGGGGATGGACTCGCCGGGACTGGGCACGCAGAACGGTTGGTGAAAGCCGTCCAGCTCGCCCGCGATCCACTCGTAGTTCAAGGGGAAGTTCCATTCGTCCCCGCAGCTCGGATCGGGGCCGACGACGAAGAAGCGGAAGACGTCCACCTGCCGCAGGCGCGTCAGATAGGACGTGCGCAGGATGGGGCTCGAGCTGTCGTCCTCCGCCACCACCGCCACCACGGCCCGCTTCGCACCGACCCGGGTCCATCCCTCCTCGCCCGGCTGGAGAGCGGCGATCGCCGCCTCGAGGCCGCGGGAGGTCCCCGGAGGAGCGCATCGTTCCACCGCGAGATTCGCCCGCAGCACCTCCTCGAAATCCGGCATGTCACGGGAGAGCACCGCGGGCCGCGATCCGTCCAGGGGGAGCAACCGGCCGGCCTCGGCCTCGCATCCCTCCTGGTCGTCGTACAGGGTCGTGGTCGCGGCCAGCCGGGCATCCAGGTCGGTCGAGGCGAGCCAGCGCACAATCCGGGACACCACGTGGTCCAGCGCGACGTCGAGCGCCTGCGCCGCGGGTGTCTTGTCGACGAGGACGAGGACGTCGATGGGGATCGACGGAACGGTGACCCGCTGCTCGGCGACGGTGACGCGCCCCTCGAGGGCGAGGTGGACGCGGTCGCCGTTGTCGTAATCGAGGACGAGGAGCGCGCGCGCGGTCTCCATCAGGTCGTCGGCCCAGTACGTGACCGCGATCTCCTGCGGCCCCGCCGCGACGGAAAACCAGCGCGAGGCCCCCTCCGGAACGAGGCGAGCTGCGAGCAACTCGACCGGCCCCTCGCAGGCGACGTTGAGCGGGATGTTCATGGTCCGCTCGCACCGGTAGCCCTCCACGAATGCGAGCTCCTCGGTTTCGAGGGAGACGCACCGCGATCCGGAGGCGATCACCACGGGAACCCGCAGCTCCCTCTCGCCGAAGTCGAGGACCAAAGTTCCCGACGCGCCGGCCGCGGCCGGCCCGACGTGCAGCGCGGCCACGTAGCGGTTGCCGGCGAGGAGGACCTTGCCCGGTAGGTCGTCGAGGGCAAATTCCAGCTCGCCCTCCCCCCGCACCTCCTCGAGCGCGCACCGCCCCTTTGCGACCTCGACGGCGAGCGGAAAGGTCCAGGGGAGGGCGACACCCTCGGTGCCGGCGCCGAGCCGGAGGGCCTCGGGCTCCACCCGGACCTCGCATCCGGTATTTGCGCGCTCGGCGCGCCCCGCGAGACGGATGCCGAGCCGCCCATCCCCCGCGGCCAGCGAGATCGCCTGTTCGGCTTCCCCCTCGTCCTCGGGCGCGTAGCGGAAGACCAGGGACGCGGGCGAGCCGGCGGCGATCCGCTCGGGCGCGTCGACGACGAAGAAGGGAGGCCGGGGTTCCTCGAGCACGAGGTCGAGGGGCCGGTCGGAGACGTTTTCGACGACGACGACCCGGCGCGCCTGGCGACCGGGCGCCACGGTTCCGAAATCGAGCACCGCCTTGCCGCCGGCGTCGAGCGCCGTTCCCTCCGCGAAGCGGATCGGGGAAGGCGACTCCGGACGGGACCGATCCGCCCCCTGGCAGGCGGCGAGGACGACGAGGATGATCGCGAGTCCGTTCGCGCGCACGGGCCGATCTTCTCACGAAAAGCGCCCGGGCGCAGCCGGTCGCGGGGACTTGTCGTCCGCCCCCTCCCTGGACACCGTCCCACAGGCATGGTGCGCCTCCGCCCCATCTTCGCCGCTCTTTGGGCCGCCGCGGCGGGCTGCACCTGCGGGGGCGACCGGGAGGTCCCCGCGCCGGAGCCGCCCCTGGTGGAGGTCGCGGCGGTCGAGACGGCCGACGTTCCCGAGATCCACGCGACCATCGGCACGGTCGAGTCGATCAACACCGTCCAGGTGCGCTCCCGCGTCAGCGGACAACTCGTGGAGATCTTCTTCACGCCGGGTAGCGTGGTGCAGGAGGGAGATCCGCTCTTCCAGCTCGACCCGCGCCCCTTCGAGAAGGCGCTCGCGGTGGCGGAGGCGAACCTCGCGCAGGCGAGGACGCAGGCGCAGCAGGCGCGAGTGGACGCGAAACGCTACGCCGAGCTCGAGCGGCGGGGCGCCGTCGCCACACAGCAGGCGGAGCAGAGCCAGGCGGCCGCGCGTGCCGCCGAGGCCGCGGTGCGGGCCGTCGAGGCCCAGGTGGAGCAGGCGCGACTCGACCTCGAGTACGCGACCATCCGCGCGCCGGTCACGGGTCGGACCGGCGAGCTCTCCGTCCGGCTGGGTGACCAGGTCCAGCCCGGATCTGCCGAGCCCCTCGTCACCATCCAGGTGATGAACCCGATTTTCGTGCGCTTCGAGATCCCCGACGCCCTGCTCCCGGCGGTGCGCCAGGCCTACTCCGACGGAGAACTCGTCGTCCGCGCCAGCCTGCGCGGTCAGCCCGAGGTGTTCCGCGACGGCAGGCTCGACTTCATCGACAACCAGGTCGATCCCGCCACGGGCACCGTCCTCCTCAAGGCCCTCTACGACAACTCCGACGAGATCTTCTGGCCGGGCGAACCCACCGACGTCCGCCTCCCCGTGCGCGTGCTCGAGGACGTGGCCGTCGTCCCGTCCAGCGCAGTGCAGATGGGTCCCGAAGGCCCCTTCGTCTTCGTCGTCGACCCTGGGGCGCGGACCGTCGAGGCTCGGCCGATCCGACCTGGCCCCTCCGAGGAAGGGAGGACGGCCGTCCTCGAGGGCGTCTCGGCGGGCGAGCAGGTGGTGACCGCGGGTCAGCTCCGCCTGCAACCGGGGATGGAGGTGCGCCTGCCGGAGCCTCCCCCTTGAGCGTCTCGTCGGTCTTCATCCGGCGCCCGGTCGCCACCACCCTGCTCTCGGTTTCTCTCTTCGTCTTCGGTTGGGCGGCCTACCAGCGCCTCCCGGTGGCCGACCTGCCCAACGTCGACCTGCCCGCGATCCTCGTGATCGCCCAGCTGCCGGGCGCGGATCCGGAGAACATGGCCGCCTCGGTGGCGACGCCGCTCGAGCGCCAGTTCTCGACCATCGCCGGGCTGCAGCAGATGACCTCCTCCAGCACGCTCGGCAGCACGCAAGTCACCCTTCTCTTCGATCTCGACCGCGACATCGACGCAGCCGCGCAGGACGTGCAGGCAGCCATCGCCGCCGCCTCGCCGCTCTTGCCGGCCGAGATGCCGAGCGCGCCCACCTACGAGAAGGTCAATCCGGCCGACCAGCCGATCCTCTACATCGCCCTGACCTCGAAAACGCTGCCGCTGCGCGACGTGACGGAGTACGCCAACACGGTCCTGGCGCAGCGCATCTCCATGGTCAGCGGGGTGGCGCAGGTCGTCGTCTTCGGCAACCAGAAGTTCGCGGTGCGGATCGAACTCGATCCGGCGGCGCTGGCGTATCGCTCGCTCGGCGTCGCCGACGTCGTCGCCGCCATCCAGGCCGCCAACGTCAACCTGCCCTCGGGACTGCTCGAGGACGGTCGGACCATCTGGTACGTCGACGCCCAGGGGCAGCTCGAAAGCGCCGCCGCCTACGAGAACCTCGTCATCGCCTATCGCGAGGGCCGACCGGTGCGGCTGGGCGAGGTGGGCCGCGCCGTCGATGGCGTGGAGAACGCGCGCACCGCCGGCTGGTACCGCGACCGCGAGGCGATCGTCCTGGCGATCCAGCGGCAGCCGGGGACCAACACCATCGCGGTCTCCGACGCGGTCAAGGCGATCCTTCCGGAGCTCCGGCAGTTCATCCCCGCGTCGATCGACATCCAGGTGGTCTTCGACCAGGCGGAAATCATCCGCGAGTCGGTGGCCGAGGTGGAGTTCACGCTCGTCCTCGCCCTGATCCTGGTGGTGGTCGTGATCTTTCTCTTCCTGCGCAGCCTGCGCGCCACCGTCATCCCCAGCCTGGCGCTGCCGCTCTCGGTCCTCGGCACCTTCGCCGTCATCTACCTGCTCGGCTACAGCCTCAACATCCTCTCGCTACTCGCCCTTACCCTCTCGATCGGCTTTGTGATCGACGACGCCATCGTCATGCTCGAAAACATCGTCCGCCACCAGGAGATGGGAAAGGATCGGCTGCGCGCGGCCTTCGACGGCGCCGCGGAGATCGGCTTCACCATCGTCTCGATGACGATCTCGCTGGCCGCCGTCTTCATCCCCGTGCTCTTCCTCGGCGGCGTGGTGGGGCGGCTCTTCCGCGAATTCGCGGTCACCATCGCGGTGGCGATCCTCTGGTCGGGCGTGGTCGCGCTTTCGCTGACGCCGATGGCCTCGAGCCTCTTCCTCCGCCCGCCCCGCGCCGATGGCCGGCTCTACCGAGCCTCGGAGCGGATCTACGAACGCGCGCTCCGGATCTACGACCGCTGGCTCGCCTGGTCGCTCGATCACCGCTCGCTCACCCTCGCCTACTCGGCGCTGATCCTGATCGCCTCGGGTGTCCTGTTTTTCGTGATTCCCAAGGGCTTTCTTCCCGACGAGGACACCAACCAGGTCCTCATCTTCACCCAGGCGGCGGAGGACGTCTCCTTCGAGCGGATGCGCGAGCTGCAGCTCCAGGTGAACCAGGTCCTGCTCGACAACCCGGCGGTCTCGGGCTTCGTCTCCGCCGTGGGTTCGTTTCCGGGCTTTCCGCTCAACAACGGGATCGCCTTCGTCCAGCTCTTCGACCGATCCGACCGCGAGGTTTCCGCCTTCGAGATCGTCAACCAGCTCCGCGCATCCTTCGCGGAACTCCCCGACATCGAGGCCTTCCCCCAGATCCCGCCGACCATCCCGCTGACCGGGGTGCTCACCACCGGGCAGTACCAGTACACGCTGATGGGCCTCGATCGCGCCCGGCTCTACGAGAGCGCGCGCCGGGCGGAGTCGGAGCTGCGCTCGCTCCCCTTCCTTCGCGACGTCTCCAGCGATCTCCGGCTCTCCACCCCGAAGATCATCGTGCGCGTGGATCGCGACCGGGCTGCCGCCTACGGGATCTCGATGCTCCAGATCGAGGACGCGCTATTCTCCGCCTACGGCACGCGCCAGATCTCCAGCATCTACACGCCGCGCGACACCTACCGCGTCATCCTCGAGCTCGGCCCCGAGTTCCGCCAGGATCCGCAGGCGCTCGAAAACCTCTGGATCGGAACCGCGCCCTCGCCCCAGACGGGACTTCCCGAAGCGATCCCCCTCTCGGCGGTGGCTGCGTTCGAGCGCGGGGTGGGCCCCCTTTCCGTCAACCACTTCGGTCAGCTGCCCGCCGTCACCCTCTCCTTCAACCTCGCCCCCGGCGCCTCGCTCGGCGCGGCGGTCGACGCCATCCGCAAACTTGTCGAGCCCCTCCTCCCGGAGACGGTGAGCGCGCAGTTCGCCGGCGCCGCGGAGACCTTCCAGGAGTCCTTCCAGGATCTGGTCTGGCTCGCCATCCTCGCGGTGCTGGTGATCTACGTGGTGCTCGGCATCCTCTACGAGAGCTTCGTCCACCCGATCACCATCCTCTCCGCCCTTCCCTTCGCCGGCTTCGGGGCGCTGCTGACCCTCCTGCTCTTCGGGCGGGAGCTCGACGTCTACGCCTTCGTGGGGATCGTGATGCTGGTGGGCCTGGTGAAGAAGAACGGGATCATGATGGTCGACTTCGCCCTGGAGGCGGAGCGTGGGGGAGCGGATTCCCGCGCAGCGATCCACCGGGCCTGCCTGGTGCGATTCCGACCGATCATGATGACCACGGTCGCCGCGCTGGCGGGGACCCTACCCATCGCCGTCGCCACGGGGATGGGCGCGGAATCCCGCCGGGCCCTAGGCCTGGCCGTGGTCGGCGGCCTGCTCTTCTCCCAGCTCTTCACCCTCTTCGTGACGCCGGTGATCTTTCTCGTCCTCGACAGATTCCGCCGGCGGGTGGCGGGAAACCGGGCGGGGGAATGAATACAGGCGGTGCCGGTTTGCTTCTACCGTGTTACAGCTGTGGCGCTCGCCCGTTCGTGGAGGAAACGCTCGATGCCCTGGCTCGCAGTCGCAGTCCTCTCTATGTTGACCCTTCCCGCGGCGGCCCTCGCGGCCGACCCGCCAACCCAGGAGTCCGAGAAGGCCGTGCTATCGATTCCCTTCGAGAAGTACACGCTGGACAACGGGCTGGAGGTCATCCTCTCCGTCGATCGCAAGCTGCCCGTCGTCGCCGTCAACATCTGGTACCACGTGGGCGCCTTCCACGAGCAGCCCGGCCGCACCGGATTCGCCCACCTCTTCGAGCACATGATGTTCCAGGGCTCGAAGCACGTGGAAGACGACGCCCACATCTCGCTCTTGCAGCAGATCGGTGCGACGGACGTCAACGGCACCACCAACTTCGATCGCACCAACTACTTCCAGACGGTCCCCGCCCACCACCTGGAAACCGCGCTCTGGCTGGAGAGCGACCGCATGGGCTTCCTCCTCGATGCGCTCACGCCCGAGAAGCTCGACAACCAGCGTGAGGTCGTGAAGAACGAGCGCAGGGAGCGCACGGATGCCGCTCCCTACGGGCTGGCGAGCGAGAAGGCCTGGCAGGCGCTCTTCCCCGCGCCCCACCCCTACTACGGCTCGGTGATCGGTTCGATGGAGGATCTCGACGCGGCCACCATGGACGACGTCGTCTCCTTCTTCGAGACGTGGTACGCGCCCTCCAACGCCACGCTGGCCATCGTCGGCGACTTCGACGTCGAGGAGACGAAGAAGCTGGTGGAGCGCTACTTCGGAAGCCTGCCCTCGCGCCCGAAGCCCAAGGCGCCCCGGGTGAAGGACGTCGCCCTCCAGGAGGAGGTGGTCATCCGCATGGAGGAGCCGGTGGCCACCCTGCCGCTGGTGCTCATGTACTGGCACTCGCCGCGGATCTTCACCGAGGGTGACGCCACCGCGGACATCGTGGCCAGCGCGCTGGGGACGGGGAAGGCGAGCCGACTCTACCAGCGGCTGATTTACGAGAAGAAGCTGGCGCAGAGCATCTCCGCCTACCAGTACAGCCTGGGCGCACAGTCCGCGTTCGGCATCGAAGTGGTGGCCCGCCCGGGCAAGAGCACCGACGAGATCGTCGCCGAGATCGACGCGGTGCTGGCCGAGCTGCGCGAGTCGGGCGTCACCGACGAGGAGATCCGGCGAGCGCGCAACCGCTTCGAGACGCGGCGGCTGCTCGGCCTGCAGCGCGTGGGCGGCTTCGACGGCAAGGCCGACATGCTGCAGAGGTACAACCACTTCCTCGGCGATCCCGGAAAGCTCGCTTGGGACCTCCAGCGCTACGAGCTGGTCACCACCGACGACACGCGGGAATTCGCCCGCACGATCCTGGATCCCCATCGGCGGGTCGTGCTCCACGCCATCCCGCCTGCCAGCCGCGAGGGAGGCGCCGAGGGATGAGACTGCGTGAGCTCCTGATCGCGGCGTCGCTTTTCGCCGCCTGTGCCACCCCCCAGAAGACGAGGGAAGTCGAGGTGAAGGAAGATCGTGGCGTCGCAGAGGAGTGGAGACGGAACCGGCCACAGCCGAGCGAACCCGTCCCCCTCCGGGTCCCCAAGTTCTCGCGCACGAAGCTGCCCAACGGCCTGACGGTGATCGTCAGCGAGCGGCACGACCTGCCCATCGTCGCGGTGAGCGTCGCCTTCCGCGCGGGCTCGGCCGCCGACCCGCAAGGCAAGGCCGGGCTGGCGCGGCTCACCTACCAGCTCCTGCTCGAGGGCGCGGGCGAGCTCGACGCGCCCGCCCTCGACCAGGCCCTCGCCGACCTCGGCACTTCGGCCTCCGCCGACGCCACCCACGACGGCGGCTACGTCTCCGTGGATGTGATGACGGAGCGGCTGGATGCGGCCATGGAGCTCCTGGCCGACATCGTGCTCCGGCCGCGCCTCGACCCCGCTTCCTTCCAGCATCGCAAGGAGCAGGCGCTGTCCACGCTGGCCTACCAGGTGGGCAATCCGAGCTTCCTCGGCATGGAGGCGATGGCCGCCACGCTCTACGGGGAAGGCCATCCCTACGGCAAGCCGGGCTCGGGCACGCCGGCGACGGTGGCCAATCTGACGCTGCAGGATGCCCGCGCCTTCTGGGCGAGGGCGGCGGTGCCCTCCCAGGCAGCGCTGGTCTTCGCCGGGGACATCACCATGGACCGCGCTGTGGAGCTGGCGACGCGGTACTTCGGCCAGTGGAAGGGCGAGGCCCAGCCGCAGCCCGAGCCTCCGGCGCCTCCGGTGGAGCCGCGTCGCCAGATCGTCGTGGTACCCAAGCCGGGGCTGCAGCAGACGCTGATCCTCGTCGGCCGGCCCGCGGTCCGCGCCGGCGATCCCGACGAGTACCCGCTCGATCTCGCCAACCTCGTCTTCGGCGGCCTCTTCGGCAGCCGGCTCAACATGAACCTGCGCGAGGCCAAGGGCTATACCTACGGCGCCCGCTCCTCCGTGGATGCGCGCCGCGGCGTCGGTCCCCTCGTCGCCTTCAGCCAGGTGCGGGCGGACGCGACCGGCCCCGCGCTGGCGGAGGTCTTCGCCGAGCTGCGGGGGCTGAGGGAGCGGCCGATCACCGAGGAGGAACTCGAGGGCGCGCGCGAGGGCCGGATCCGCTCCATGCCCGGCTGGTTCGAGACGGTGGGCGCGCTCGCCTCGGCCGGTTCCCGCCTCTTCTGGCTCGATTTGCCCCTCGACCACTACGAGCGGGTGCTGCGCGGGCTGGAGACCGCCACGCCCGAGCAGGTGCGCAAGGTGGGCGAGGCCTACCTTGACCCCGAACTCATGCAGGTGGTCCTCGTCGGCGACCCGGAGATCATCCGCGCCCAGGTCGAGCCGCTGGGGCTGGGCAAGCTGGTCTTCCGTCAGCCGCCGACCGTCGGCAGCATGCCCTGAAGGCGCTCCACGAGGCCGCTGTCCCGGACGAGGCGTCGCTCGATCCCCGCGCGGTAGAGCGACGCCTCTCCCACCAGCACCACGGATTTCCGCGCCCGCGTGAAGGCGGTGTAGAGCGCCTCGCGTGCAAGCAGCGGCGTGTCCACCTCGGGCAAGACGAGCGCCACGCGGTCGTACTCCGAGCCCTGGCTCTTGTGCACCGTCATCGCCCAGCAAGGCCGCAGGCTCGCCGCGAGGTCCAGGGGGAAGGCGCGGAAACCCTCGCCCCAGGGGAAGACCACCCGGAGCTGGGCGCGCGCCTCCCCTTCCGACCGAACCCGCAGGACCAGCCCCTGATCGCCGTTGAAGAGCCCGCGGTCGTAGTCGTTGCGCTGCATCATCAGCGGCTCGCCCGGCGCGAAGGCGCCCGACGGATCGGCGTCGACTGCCTCCAGGTGGAGGCGGTGCAGGCGGTCGTTGATCGCGTCGGCGCCGAATTCGTGCACGCGCGTCAGGCAGAGGATGCGGGCGCGGTCGTAGCGGGCAAAAAGCCGCCGTAGCCCTTCCTGGTCTCTGAATTGGCCTTGCTGGATCTCCCAGACGCGCCGCCGCGGGTCGTCGCGACCGAAGTCGTAGTGCTCGGCGTACCACCGGAAAAGGAAGGCGTCGAGCGCTTCGGGCCCGAGCGCCTCCACCTGGTCGAAGACGAGATCGTCGACCCGCTCTCGCACCGGAAAGTCACTCGCCTCCTTGACGTCACCGGCGCGGATCGCCCGGGCGATGCGCAGGATCGCGCGCCCGGAAGGATCGCTGGGATCCATGCGGTAGCTTCGCTGCAGGCGAACGCTGGCCCGGGCGCGGGGATCGCCGGGCGGGCTGCCCTCGTCGGGGACGAGATCGCGCAGCACCGCCCCCGCATCCACGGAGGGGAGCTGATCCGCGTCCCCGAGGAGGACGAGGCGCGCCTCCGGCCGCAGCGAGCGCAAGAGGCGATCCATGAGGGCGAGGTCGATCATCGAGGCCTCGTCCACGATCACCACGCTCTGTTCCAGCGGATTGTCCTCGTGGTGGCGGAAAGTGCCGGTGGAGGGCGAGAAGCCGAGGAGCCGGTGGAGCGTCCGCGGGTCGAAGGGATGGGAGAGCAGCGGAAGGTCCTCGGCGGCCGGCGTCGCCAGCGCCTCCAGCGTCTTGCGGATCGATTCCTTCATGCGGTTGGCGGCCTTGCCCGTGGGCGCGGCCAGGGCGATGGAATCGAGGGAGACGCCGAGGCGGGCGAGGACGCGAAGGATCGAGACGACGATCTGCGTCTTGCCGGTGCCGGGCCCGCCGGAGATCACGGTGAGGGGAAGGCGCGCGGCGCGACGCACCGCCTCCTCCTGCTCCTCGTTGAGCACGAGGTCCTTGCCGCCGATCCGCGCCGGATGATCGCGCAGCGCCGCCACGGCGGCCTCAACCGCGCCATCGTCGATCGAAGGAGGCGCGGCGAGCCGACGGGCAAAGGCCGCAGCCACGCGAACCTCGAGGAGGCGATTCTTGCGCGTGTAGAGCGCCTCGCCCTCGATCACCAGCGGGCGGCCCGAGTCGGGTTCCCCGAGCAGGATCGAGCCTTCGCGCAGAAGCTCCCGCACCGCCCTCCGATCCGCCTCGGAGGCGCCGAGCTCGGCGAGCGCCGGCTCGAGCGCCCCCTCGCGGAGCGAAAGCCGCGTGCTGCCGCGGCGCTGGGCGACGAGAACCGCCGCGCAGAAGAAAAAGAGGGAGCGGTGCTTGCGCGCCTCCGGCTCGAGGCGAACCAGCTCCCAGCACTGCCAGACGAGGACCTCGTCGATCTCCGCCGCGCGCTCGAGGACGGAAAACTCCGGCGGAACTGTCACGCGGTCCTCGGGGAGGCCAAGGCCGAATTCCAGCATGCGCCTCGCCGCTCCCAGCGGATGAAGCTCGATCATGCCCGGCCCTCCAGCTCGCGCTCCCAGCGCAGAAGCTCGGCAAAGCTCGGCCGCTCGAAGTAGATCCCCGCGCCGCGCTCCATGCCGCGGAGGAAGAAGTAGAAGGCGCCGCCGAAGCGCTCGTCGTACTCGGCCTCCGTCTCCAGGCGGAAGAGCTTGCGGATGGCGATGGCGTAGAGGCGGAGCTGGATCTCGTAGCTCGACTCCACGTACTTGCGGACGTAGTCCGCGTCGAAACTCGGCAGGCAGTCGCTCTTCCAGTCGGCGAAGTAGATCCGGCCGCCTGCCTCGAAGACGAGGTCCACGAAGCCCTTGACGAAGCCGCGCTCTCGCTCGCCCGGCAGCGGGTAGAGGAATTCCATCTCGGAACGCCAGCGGTCGGCGCGCGCCACACCGCCCTCGAGGAGAAGAGGCTCGAAGACGAGGGGCGTGGTCAGCCCCGCCCAGACGAGCCGGCGCGCGTGGGGGAGGTGCGCGTCGGCGATGCCGTGGACGCGCGCCGCCTCCGCGAAGATGCGCTGCACCCTCTCGCTGGTGCAAAAGGCGTCGAAATCGGCCGGGACCTCGGGAAAGGGCATGCGCGCCAGGACGTCGTGCAGGAAGATGCCGGTGGCGGCGCCGCCGGGAAGCTCGTCCGGGCCCGGCTCGGCCATCACGCGCTCGCCCTCGATCCGCTCCTCCTCGTCGTCCTCCACTCCGCGAAAGCCGCGCATGCGGGAGTAGGAGGTGACCACGAAGCCGAGGTGCCGCTCGCGCAACGCAGAAAAGGCGCCGGCATCGACGACCTCCGGTTCTCCGATCTCGACCAGCGTTTCCGTTTCGGCCGGCGCCTCGTCCGTCGGCACCTCGTCCTCGCCGGCGAGCGCCTCCCAGACGAAGCCCTCGGGCGCTTCCTCGCGGAGCTCCCCCAGGCGTTCGAGCAGGGGCGCCCAGGTGGTGGGCTGCTTCGATCGCGGGAGGTAGGGCAGGTAGAGCCGGGCCTTGGCGCGGGTCAGCCCGACGTAGAGCAGGCGCTCAGCCTCCTCTCTCTGCTCGCGCAACGCCCGCATCGCCCGCTCTTCGTCGAGGCCGCCCGCCCAGTACTGGAGCCTTCCCCGAGGATCGCGGAGGCGCCTGAGCGCGGATCCGGCCTGGGGGTCCGTGAGCCGGCCGAGGAGGAAGACCACCGGCGCCTCCAGCCCCTTGGAGGCGTGCAGCGTCATGAGCTTGACCGCCTCGCGGTCGGTCTCGAGGCGCTGCTGGTTGCCCCTGTCGCGATCCGGCTGCGCCCGCCTCTCGATCAGGGCCTGCAGCCAGTCCGCCAGCTCGCCCAGGCTCGACGGATGGCGATGGACGCGCTCCTGCAGGATCTCCGCGATGTGCAGGTAGTTGGTCAGCGCGCGCTCGTCACCGGTGGCGATGGCGCGACGGAGGACGCCGCTCTCGTCGAGCACGCGCGCGAAGAGCCGGTCCCATCGGCGTTGGTGCGCGTCGTCCGCCCACGAGGCGAGCCTTTCGAGCAACGGGTGGTCGGGAGGGATCTCCCGCGTCCGCGGCAGGTCGCGGAGACGAACGGCGAAAAAGGGAGACATCCACGCGCGAAGACGAAGCTTCGGATCGTCGGGTGCATCGAGCGCCCGCAGAAGGTCGAGGAAGGCCTGCGCCTCCGGCCGCTGAAAGAGACCTTCCTCCTTGTAGAAGGCGAAGGGGATCCCGTGTGCGCGAAGGATCTCGGCGATCTCCCTGCCCTCGGAGCTCGTGTGGTAGAGGACGTAGACATCGGCGTAGCCGAGGCGACGCGGACCGCTGCCGTCGTCCCAGAGCACCTCGGGATCCGGCGAGCGGACCAGGCGGAGGATCTCCTCGGCTGTCCGGCTCGCCAGCCGGTGGATCGCCTCGGGCGCGGACGTCGTTTCGGGCAGCTCGAAGACGTGGATGGGCGGCACCGGCTCGCCGTCGGGGCGCACGAGGCGCAGCTGGGGCCTGCCGCAGCCCACCGGGTGGTCGTAGCGGATCGCGCCGGAGAAGAAGGGCCGCTCCGCCTTTTGATCGAGGACGCGGTTGTAGGCGGCGATGAGCTCCTTCGTGGCGCGGTGGCAATCCTCCAGCACCACCTCGATGCCGCCGGCCGCGAGGATCTCCTCGCGGGCGAGAAGATAGGCTCCCACGTCGGCGCCGCGAAAGCCGTAGATGGCCTGCTTGGGATCGCCGATGGCGTAGAGCACGTTGCCCGCTCCGCCCTCGAAGAAGAGCTTGCGAAAGATGGCCCACTGGACCTCGTCGGTATCCTGGAACTCGTCGAGGATGGCGTAGCGGAAGCGCGAACGCAGCTCGCGCGCCAGTGCCTCGCCCTCGGGAGACTCGAGCGTCTCGCGCAGCACGCGGAGCATGTCGTCGAAGTCGAGCAGACCCTCTGCCTGCTTGCGGCGTGCCAGCTCCTTCTCGATCCGCGGCGACAGCACGTGAGCGACGAGCGCCCGGAGCGAGGGCAAGACCCGGGGTAGCTCCTCGCAGAAGCGACGGAGCTGCTCCACCTCCTCCGGGGCGTCCTTCATCTCCGCGAGGTAGCCGAGGATGGTTTCGAGGTAGGAACTCCTGCTCTTCTCCAGCGAGAGAATCCTCCAGCCGACGAGAATGTGATCGCGCAAACGCGCGTCGGCGGGGACCTCGGCGAGGATGTCGCGGATTTCACGCCATCGGTCGATCGCGGTCTGGATGCGCCGCGCGCTTCCGGTCCGCCTTCTCACCTCCTCCCACGCCTGCCTCAGAAGCGTTTCCGTCTCGTCGCCGAGCGGGAAGAGGTCGAGGACCTCCGGAACGGCTCTGAGGTCCTCGGGATTCACCTCGGGGAAGACGGCTCCCGGCGCCTTCGAGACCTCGTACGCGAACTGCTCCAACGACTCCAGCGAGGCGTCGGTGAGCCAGGCTTCCACGAGGAAGCCCCACGTCTCGTCGACCACGAAGGTGCGCAGCACGTCCACGAAGGCGCGGGAAAAGAGGCTGCGCGAATCGACCGTCTCCTCGGAGAAGAGCCGGCGATGGGCGAAGGCCTGCTCCCCGAGGATGCGGTTGCAGAAGGCGTGGATGGTGGTGATGCTGGCGGAGTCGAAGCTCGCAAGCGCGTCGCGGACCCGGCGGCGGGCCACCTCGTCGATCGCCCACGAACGCTCCGAGGGCAGGTGGGCGTTGGCGCCCGGGGGGAGCGACTCGATCGTTCGGAGAAGGCTTCGGATGCGCTCCCGCATCTCGGTGGCGGCCTTCTCAGTGAAGGTGAGGACGAGGATCTCGGAGATGGGTATGCCGTCGAGGATGCGGTCGAGGACGACCCGCTCCAGGGTGTAGGTCTTTCCCGTCCCGGCCGAGGCCTCGACGATGGCGTGCCGGTCGGGTCGAATGCGGTCGAGGATGGGAGGTCTCGCGTAGCGCGCGATCATCGCCGCCCTCCCTTCCGCCGTTCGGCATCGAGGAGTTCGAAGAGAAGGCCGAAGCGCCGCTCGACGATCTCCCTCGCCTCCTCCTCGGAAGGCGCAGGGAACGAAAGGACGTTGCGAACCGGACCGTGCAGGGAACTCGGTCGCTTCTTCTCGTCGCGGAACTTCTCGATCTCGTCCACCAGGCTCGCGTCCGGCTCCTCCTTGCGCTTCCAGGCCAGGACCGCCTCGTAGGGGAGGAAGGTCTCGTGCGGCCCCTGCAAGAGGTCGTCGACCAGGCTCGCCAGATACGCGCGCGCTCTCTCCCGGGGCAGAAGCCGCAAGGTCGACCTCTTCACCTCGGTGGGTTCGCCGGACGGCATCGCATGCACCAGGTGCGTCGACTCGAAGCCTGCCGCCGAAAGGATCACGTGGTCGAAGAAGGCCCGCAGCCACGCCTTCTCCTCGCCGGTCGCGAAGAGCAGCGACCCGCGCTGCTCGCCGTCCACCAGGATCGGCCAGGTCCGACCCCCGACCCGAGGCCTCCCTTCCCCGAGGTCGAGCAGCGGGAGGGGTTCGTCCCCCGGCTCGCCCTCGCGTCCCGGGCCGAAGCGGAAGACGCGGATCTTCGAGCGGTGCGGGTGGAGTTCGTCGGCCCAGGTTCGGAGGGAGCCCAGCAGCTTTCGCCCGGCGATGCGGGCAAATTCTCCGAGCGGTGCGCGGCCGCGCGCACGCATGCCCGCAGTCACCTCCTCCCAGATCGCCTCGACGTCGCGAGCCTCCCGGTCGCGCAGCCAGCGCCCCATCGTCTCGCGCACCGCCGCGGCATGTTGCAAGGATCCGAGCTGGAAGGGCTCGCGCTCGACGTCGGAGAGGTCCTCCTCGTCCTCCCGCAAGCCCAGGATGGCCTGCGCGCTTCCCTGGATCGGGCACTCGAGGAAACGTCGGAGATGGTGCAGCTGCACCACAGGGACCTCGGGCGGCGCTCCCTCGGGAAGGGCGACGAGGCCGAGTCGGGCGCGCAGCGCCTCCCTCTGCTCTTCGGGAGCGCGCGCGGCGATCTCCTCGATCTCGAAGCGGGCCCGGCCGCTCGCCCTGCGCATGCGCTCGTAGAGCGACGCGGCCCAGCGCTCCCCGGCCGCCCGCGGCGCGGGATGCGGGCGGCGTTCGTCTTCCCAGTGTCGCAGCGCAATTCGGGACACGATGGCGTCGCGGCTCCCGGTGTATCCCTTCTCCACCATCTCGACGAGTTGCGACACCACCGGCGAGGGCGGGATGGGATCCCCGGTCTGTTCGTCGCGCGCCACGTACGAGAGGACGAGTTTTTCGCGCGCGCAGAGCAGCGCCTCGAGGAACATGTACTGGTCTCGCTCGCGCGGCGAGACGTCGCCGGGCTGGAAGCGGAGCTGCCGCAGGTCGAGCGGGTCGCGCCGCTCTGGCGCGGGAAAGAGTCCTTCGCCCAGCCCCACCACGAAGAGCACGCGGAAGGGAATGGCGCGCATGAGGCGAAGCGTGGAGATGGCCACGCCCTCGGAAAGGTAACGCCCCACGCCGCCCGGGATCTCGCCGAGCGCGTCACGGGCGATCTCCACTGCCTGCGCGCACGAGATCGCCTTGCCGTCGACCGCGCATTCCGCCACCCGGCGCAGCGCGGCCAGGCAGCGATCGAGGTGCCGCCGCTCGCGTTCGTTGCGCGGCGCGATGTAGGTGCGACCGAGCGCATCGAAGTAACGCGCCCACTGCTCGGTGGTGAGGCGAGCGCGCATGCCGAAACGCAGGTCGGAGATCAGCGAGCGCAAGAGCGCCCCGAAGGCGAGGCCGTCCTCCTGCGCCTCCTCCGGCAGGTAGCGCTGATCGTCGAAGACCACCAGCTCTGCCTCGGCGGTCTTGCCCCCGGGCAAAAAGACGCCGAGCGCCAGGCGCCGAAGGCCCTGGTCCCAGTTGAGCGCATCCTCCCGGACGTAGGTGCCCTCCAGGTCGGACCGCGCCGCGCCGAGGAAGATGCCCAGGCGATCCACCAGCGCGACCCATGCCTTGGGGTCCGCCTCGGGGAAGCGCGAGGCGACGCAGGGATGCGTGAGAAAGCCAAGCATCTTGCCGCGCTCGAAGCGCGAGCCGAGCAGGTCGAGCAGGAGGCCGATCGCTCGCGCCACCTCGCTCTGCGCGGAGAGCGGCACGTCCGTCAGGGCGTAGGGGATGTCGTGGCTCTCCTCGAAGGCGGCGACGAGATGGCTGAAGTAGAGCTCCGGGTCGCGCGCGGCGACCGCCACTCCGATCTCGTTGAAGCGCAGCGTCTCGTCGGCGGAGACGAGCTCCCAGATGCGCTGCGCGACGGCCTCCGCCTCGCGGCGGATGCCCGGCGCCTCGATCACCTCGATGCTGCGGTCACCGGCGAAATTGAAACTCGGATCGGGCGCGGTACGCTCCGGATGCCGCTCGAGGATGTCCGCCTGGATCTGCGAGAGCAGCGTCCGAGGAGGTGGCGGCGGCTCGGAGAAGGCCTCGCGGAAATCGCAGCCGGAAAGCTCGTTGAGGAGGCGGATGTTCTCCCGCCCCGGCCTTCCCCACAGCGAAAGCGGCGGCGTCTCGCCCCCACGGGTGAGGCCGAAGGGGTCCGGCTCTTCCAGCACGCGCAGTCCCCGCCTCGCCTCCCGCACCGTGGGGAGGTCCTCCCAGAATTCCTTGCAGGGGTTGAGCGTGAAGACGAAGAGCTCGCCGCCCTCCGCGAGCCGGGCGAGGACGCGGTGGAAGGCGTGGGCGACGTGCGAGATGCCGAAGACGTAGACGGGATCCTCGGGCGTGGGGATCTCGTCCAGACGCTCCAGCGCCGCGGGCAGGGGAATGCGATCCGGGCGCCGCTCGCGTAGCAGAAGCCACAGGGCCCGCTGCCAGCGCTCCATCTCGCCCGACGAGACCGGCTCGCGTTCCCACCTCTGCACCATGGCCGGACGCGCGTAGCCGTACTCCTCGTACAGGTGGGCGAGGCGGCGGGCGAGCTGGTGGCGCCGCCGCGCCAGCGCCGCCTCCTCCTCGCCCGCCGCGAAAAGGTATCGCCGCACCGGCGCGAGCTCCTCGCGGTCGAGCGTCTCGGGCTCGTAGAAGATCGAGAGCAGCGCGTCGAAGATGGCGTCGCCGTCGAGGAGCGGCGGAAAACCTGCCGCCTCGAGAAGGTTGGCCACCAGGTGCTGCAGGTAGAGCACCTGGAGGTTGGCCGCGATCCCCAGCCGCCGCGCCAGCCCCTGCTTCAGCCAGACCTCGAGGTTGCGGTCCGGAAGGACCATCTGCACGGGGTCGAGCGGATGACGCGTCCGGCCGTGCGCCTCCAGGTCGCGCGCGAGCGCCTCCAGCAGGTCCTCGGTTCGCTGGGCATAGGTGAGGTGGATCATGGGTCGCCGAAGGATACGACAGCGCCCGGGTGCCCGTCCCTTCAGTTCGGCCTCGCCGATCCCTTCGCGCGCCTCGAGACGAGGACTCGGCCATGGCGTTTCCCCCTCTCGGGCATCCGCACCACCGCATCCCTCCTGCGGCATCGGTCCCGCGGAGCCCAGGCCGGTGCGCTCGCCTGGCGACCGTCCGGGACCGCCGACCGCCTCAGCGGCGCTTGCGTCGTCGCGAGGGTCGTGTCTCCAGCTCGCGCGCGCGAAGCCCCTTTTCCTTCGCCTCGGCTTCGAGCTTGAGCCGCAGGTAGTTCTCGAAGCGCTCCGGATCGAGCCTTCCCTCCTCGAGCGCCGCGCGCACCGCGCAGTCCGGCTCCACGCCGTGCGTGCAATCGGAGAACCGGCAGCGGGAGGCGAGCTCCACGATGTCGGGGAACGCTTCTTCCAGACCGGTCGCCGCCTCCCAGAGCTGGAGCGCCCGCATCCCCGGCGTGTCGAGGAGGAGCGCGCCGCCCGGCAGCGGAATGATCTGGCGGTGCCGGGTGGTATGCCGACCGCGGCTATCCGAGGCGCGGACCTCCTGGACCCTCTGGATTTCCCTTCCCACCAGGCGGTTGACGAGGCTCGACTTGCCCACACCCGACGAGCCGACGAAGGCGACCGTGTGCCCGCGCAGGAGGTACGACTGCAGCGCCTCCAGGCCCTCGCCCGTCCGCGCGCTCACCGGGTGCACCGGAATCCCCGGCGCGACCTCCGCCGCCATCTCGACGAAGTCGTCCACGCCCTCCTCCCAGAGGTCCGCCTTGTTGAGCACGATCACCGGTCGCGCCCCGCTCTCGAGGACGGTGACCAGGTAGCGCTCGATGCGGCGCGGGTTGAAGTCGTGGTCCAGGCCCACCACCACGAAGATCGTGTCCACGTTGGCCGCGACCACCTGCGGCTGGTAGGCGCGCCCCGCCGCCTTGCGGAGGAAGCGGCTGCGGCGAGGGAGGATCGCCTCGATCACTGCCTCGTCCCCCACGGGCGCGTCGCGGGCCACCACCCAGTCCCCGACCGCGGGGAAGTTCTCGCGCGAGGCGGCCTCGTGGCGCATGCGCCCCTCGATGCGGGCCAGCTTCTCGCCCTTCGGCGTGCCCACCCGGTAGATGTGCTGGTAGTCGAGGAGCACCCGGGCCGGGTAGTTCCCTTCCGTCGCCACCTCGGCGAATGCCCGTTCCCAGTCCTCGTCCCAGCCCAGCGCGGCAAGCGGTTCTCGTCCCACTCGATCCATGCGGCAACGAAGATAACGCGGCCGGACGAGCCCGCGGTCAACTCCTTTGGAGGCCCGGCCCGCTTGTGTAGGATGCGCGCCCATGAATGTCGTGGACGCCGACGAGGCCCTCCGGAGGCTGATGGAAGGCAATCGACGCTTCGTGGAGAACGTCCGGAGCGTCCAGGCGATGGTCTGCGATCGCGCCGAGCTTTCGCGCGGTCAGCGTCCCTTCGCCATCGTCCTCTGTTGTTCGGATTCTCGCTCGCCTGCGGAGACCATCTTCGATCAGGGACTCGGCTGCCTCTTCGTCATCCGCGTGGCAGGCAACATCGTCGCGCCCTCCCAGATCGCGAGCGTCGAGTTCGCGGTGGAGCGCTTCCACACGCGGTTGGTCGTGGTGATGGGCCACTCGCATTGCGGTGCCATCTCCGCCACCCTCGACGCGATCCAGGCCGGCCGGGGTGCCGGCAACCTGGCTTCCATCGTGGATCGGATCCGGCCAGCCGTCCTGCCCCTGCTACAGACCGAGCTCGCCGAAGACCGAGAGTCCCTGGAACGCGCCGCGGTCCGGGCCAACGTCGAGGCTTCGGTCCGTCAGCTCCGTTACGGCTCGCGCCTTCTCGAGGAACAGCTGATCTCCGGCGGCCTGCGCATCGTCGGCGCGGAATACGACCTGGTGACCGGCCGGGTCGACTTCTTCGAGACCGAACGAGAGCTCAACGGTTGCGCGACGCCGCGTAAGCCAGGCCCTGGGCGTTGAGCCGCATGTCGAGCGAGAGGAGCTCCCAGTCCTCCTTGGTCAACGAGAGACCCCGCCTCTGCGCCGCCTGCTCCATGTGCCCCAAGAGCGCGCGGTAGGCCGTTTCCTCGCGCTCCTGCGGGGGGAGCTCGCGAATGCGCTCGTAGAGCTCCTGCGAGAAGTCGAGCCAGGCGTGGAGCTGCTCGGCCATCGCCTCGATCTCGTCCAGCTCTCCAAAATGCGTCAGGCAGGCCGTGCGCGTGCCCAGCTCGCGGATGCGGTCCACACTCCGCTTCGCCTCCGGCCCATCGAAATCCGTGGGGCTGGTGGAGGCGAAGACGAAGCGGCCGGCGCGCTGCAAATAGGGGTACGCCAGGCCGAAGGCATCGCCCGTGTAGACGGTATCGCGCTCCGGGTCGTGCACCACGAAGTGGTGGTTGGCGTGGCCGCGCACGTGAAGAAAGTGAAGGGGCGCGCCCCCGAGCTCGAGCACCTCTCCGTCCTCCACCGCCCGCACCCGCTCCGCGGGGGCCGGCGGGATCTCCCCGTAGAGCTTTTCGAAGATCTCCTCGCCGTAGACCTGTTTCGAACTCGCCACGAGGCGCGACGGATCGATCAGATGGCGGGCCGCTCGCGGATGCGCGACGAGTGTGGCGTTCGGGCAGTGCTGCAGGAGAGTCGCGGCGCCGCCGGCGTGATCGAGATGCACGTGCGTCACCACGATCCATCGAACCTGCTCCGGCGAAAGCCCCTCTGCCTGGAGCGCCTCCAGGAGTTTCGGCACCGCGTGCGAGGTATTCGTCTCCACGTAGGCCGCCTCGTCTCCCTGCACCCGCAGGTAGCAGGCGGCGAACCCCGGTCGTACGTAACCGCTGTCGATCGTGAGCAGGCGCGCTCGCATGCCGCTACCTTATCAGGGGCGGACGAGGCTGCAACGGACCGAGCCGCCCGGCATCGGATTCGGGTACGCCCCGACCGGGCCGAAAAGGAGAGGACCATGAGCCTTCGCATTCGAGACGTCGTGCGGATCGCCACTGCGCATCGACAACGCGAGGGCGCCGGCTTCATCGTTCGGCGTCCCTTCCCCGGCTTCGAGCTCGACATGGTCGACCCCTTTCTCCTCCTCGACGAGATGGGCCCGGCCGACTACGGCCCGGGCGAGGCCGTGGGCGCTCCCGACCATCCTCATCGCGGCTTCGAGACCGTGACCTACATGCTCGAGGGCGCCTTCGAGCACGAGGACTCCGCCGGATACCGGGGGCGGATCGAAGCCGGTGACGTCCAGTGGATGACCGCTGGAGCCGGCATCGTCCACTCCGAGATGCCGGCGCGCGAGATCCGCGAAAAGGGTGGCCGCGTCCACGGCTTCCAGCTCTGGGTGAACCTCCCGGCGCGACTCAAGATGACGAGGCCGCGGTATCAGGAAGTCCCCTCCTCGCGGATCCCCACCGCGCAAAGCGAGGACGGTCGCGCCCGCGTGCGCGTGATCGCCGGCGAGGCGCTCGGCGCAGGCGCCGTGATCGACACGCACATCCCCATCGTCTTCCAGGACTGGACGCTCGACCCCGGCGCCGACGTCACGCTCCCCCTTTCCGACCGGCTGTCCGCCTTCGTCTACGTCTTCCAGGGGAGCGCCCGCCTGGGCAGCGACGGCCGCCTCGTCCACGAGGGCCAGGCCGCCCTCCTCGGCCCTGGCGAGGGAGTGCGCCTGCGCGGCGCCGAGGGCGAGACCGGGCGCCTCCTCCTCCTCGCCGGCGAGCCCATCCGCGAGCCCGTGGCCCGCTATGGCCCCTTCGTCATGAATACCCGCGAGGAGCTCCTGCAAGCCTTCATGGATTTCGAGGCCGGACGCTTCGGGGAGATCACCCGAACGGCGGAAAGAAAATGAAAAAGGGACGCCCGGCCCCCTTGCACCCCCGCCTTCCGGGCGTCCCAGCGAAAACTCCTCAGGCCTGAAACGCGTCAGTTACCCGGCCCGATGTACGGCTGGCAGGGGCCGGGGTGAACCACCTCGACACCGAGGCACTCGGCGTAGCACTCGTTGCCGTAGGTCACCTGGTCCTCGCCGCAGACCGGGTCGTAGTCCGTGCCCTCGCAGGCCTTGGTACATTCGTCCCAACACTTTCCGGGATACGCGACGGGCACGCACTCGCACTTGGCCCAGCACGCGTTCCCGTACGTCTTGCCGTCCATACCGCAGACGGGATCCTCCACGGCAGGACAGGTGCAGTTGGGATTCGGCGTGCAGCAGGTCTTGACCGAGCACACGTCGTCGTTCGCGCTCGCGGAAGCCGTGAACGCCAGCGCACCGAGTGCAACCAGAAACCCGAAGAAGAGTCCTGATAGCTTTTTCATGATCACCTCCTTGGCCATATGGGCAAAAAGGATCATCCATTCGGACTGTCAATCGTTATTGTAAATGATTCGCAAACCAACAGTGAATGAGTTCATTCGCAAACTTTCGACCGATCGACAGGCGCGCGCTCCGCCTCGACTCATGTATGCCGACATGCCACACAGGTCGCAGCCAGACCCGGTCCTTCGACCGTGAATTCCAGCAGTATCGCGGCGGACGCGATCGTCATGTCGCATGGGAAGTTCCCTCCCGGGCTCGTCATCGGCCCAACCGGGGTCGGAGGGGGAAGGCACCGGACCAATTCCAGAGGCGCGTCCTTCGAATTCCACGTTTCGGCGCGTGGCTTGTGTAGGAGATCGTCGGGCGCTCGAGTGCTGGAGTCAAGCGCATCGAGTGAATATGTTGACAAGCACACAGGCAATAGTCGTACTGCCTCGACCCCAGGCTCCCTCCCGTGAATTCATGCCGAACGGACCTTCCCTGCCCGATCGATCCGATGCATCATGTGCGGCCCGTCACACACAGCGAAGGACTCCGAGGAGGAACCAGTACCGATGCGCAAGCCCATTACCATTTACCTCTGGTACGACCTCCCCCGCACCACGATTTCCTGGGACACCCAACTGCGGCATGATGGCCGCGGAA
>ERZ795042.88-NODE-88-length-83557-cov-23.722641_pt1 | contig 83557 bp, 83 predicted proteins | sample MGYA00375126_ERZ795042 | MGnify/ENA primary metagenome ERZ795042 (study PRJEB30171, sample SAMN05518105) | compost metagenome | isolation source: Feedstock adapted compost from Newby Island compost facility, Milpitas, CA | place: USA:Newby Island compost facility...
GCTACTCGGCGATCCGGAACGTCGCCGCAATCGCCTCGAACGTCGGCTCCTTCTCCCCGCGGCGTTCCCAGTCGGTGGAGAAGGTGAGGATGAACACGTCGCCCGTCTCGGCGTCCGCGAACGTGTACATCCGCTGCGCCAGGTCGAGGCCGAGGATGCGCGCGCGGTAGGAGAGGACGACCGCATCGAGCGTCCCCACCTTGCGCTCATCTACCTGCACATCCTCCGCCCCCAGCTGATCCTCGAGGAGGGGAATCTGCGCCTCGACGACCTCGCGCAGGTCGGCCCCGGCGGGGATCGCCGTGGTGACCACGTTGACGTTCGTGACGAAGTCCTCTCCCGCCCGCACGTCGTCGAGGTCGAACGCCATGAACTCGACGTCCTCAGCGGAGCTCTCGAGCATCTCCCAGATCTCGGCCCGGTCCGGGTACTGCTCCCGTAGGTCCTCGACCAACTGGGGGATCTGCCGCTCGGGATCGCCGCCCTTCCACTCCTCCGGGAGGGCGAGTGAGAACCCGGCGCCCTCGCGCCGCTCCCAGCCGTCCGGGAGTGATCCATCGTCCTCGCCGGATCCGCCGCAGGCGAGACCGGCCGCAACGATGGCGCAGGCGAACAGTAAGGCAAAGAGAGAGCGAACGTGGAGCATGGTTCACCTTCCTAGGCCGGGAGTGGCCGCGAGGTCCTATTGTCGCGAATCGGCAGAAACGGCCGCCGCTTGACGGTGCCATGCTACAGGCCAAGGAACGTCTGGAGCACCCAGCTCCGCTGCCCGCGAGGCACGGTGACGGTCACCACGTCCCCCGCCTCGAGTCTCGTATCTCCGGCAGGCACGGCGACGACGCCGCCGCGCGAAATCGTGAGGACGCGCACCCCGCGAGGGAAGCCGATTTCGGCGAGGGACTTCCCCACGACGGGGCTCTCAGCCGGAAGGGTGACCTCGAGCGTTGCGAGCTCGTCCGAGACGGAGCTGAGCGGCCGCACCTGGGCGCGAGCGGCGCGCCGGTACGACCGCAGCAGCGTTCGGGTGTCGATCGCCCCGACCACGTTCCCCTGCGCGCCTTCCACGACGGGAAGCCAGCGCCGCTCGTGGTTCGTGAGCAGGTCGAGCGCCTCGTCGAGCGGCGTCTCCGCCTGCACCACCGCCGGGATGGGCGTGGCGAGGTCGCGCACGCGCTCGGCCTTCCGCTCCTGTGCGGCCTCGCGGAGCGCTTCCGCGGTCACTTCGCCGACGATACGGCCGTCCTCCACGACGACCCCGTAGGTCGCGCGCGCTGCCCGCAGCTCCTCGAGCGCGATGCTGGGCGGCCAATCGGCGGGAACGACCGGGATGGGAACGGCGGCGCGGGCCGCGGGCAGGGTCGTCAGCAGCGGGAAGGAGAAGCGGGCGCGGTGTGCGGGCGAGTCCGCCCGCGTCGGCACCTGGCTCTCGTAGATCGAGATGTCCCCGACGATGAGCGTGGCCACGGCCACGGCCACCATCGCAGGGGCGAGGAGGGAGAGGTTCCCGGTCATCTCCCCGACCATCAGGAGCATGGCGAGCGGCGCGTGGGCGATTGACCCGAAGGTCGCGATCATCGCGATGATGACGACCGGACCGGGCTCGTCAGGGAACCCGGGCGCGCCGTGCAGTAGCCGCCAGGCAGCGGCGCCCGTGAGGCCGCCGATGACCATCCCGGGTCCGAAGATGCCGCCGGAGCCACCGGACCCTACGGTGAGGGAGGTCGTGAGGATGCGCGCGACCGGGAGCGCCAGGAGGAGCCAGAGGTCGAACGACTCCACACCCTCCCGCGTGAGCGCCTGCTGCACGAACCCGTACCCAACGTGGATCGCTTCCGGGGCGAGGAAGCCGATGGCGCCAGCGAGCAGGCCGCCGAGGGCCGGCTTCAGGGCGCGAGGCATCTCCAGGCGGTGGAAGAGGTCTCGCGTGGCGTAGAACGTGCGGGCGTACAGGATTCCGACGAGCGCGCAGACGACCCCGAGCAGCGCGTACCAGAGCAGCTCCTCGGGGCGGGAGAACGTGAAGCGCTCCGCGCCCCCGAAGATCGGCTCGTAGTCGCTCCAGGCGCCGAAGATCGCGTACGCCGTGATCGACGAGATGAGCCCGAGGAGGATGACGTCCGCCTCGAGGTCGTGCCGGTAGAGGACTTCGGCGCACATCATCGCCCCACCGAGCGGCGCCCGGAAGATGGCGCCGATGCCCGCGCCCATGCCGGCGGCGAGAGCGCGCCGGCGCTCGATCGCCCCCAGCCCGAGCCGGTCGGCGATGAAGGAGCCGAACCCCGCACCTACCTGGGCCGTCGGCCCCTCGCGTCCTGCTGCCCCGCCGGACCCGATGGTGATGGCGGAGGCAACGAGCTTGACCGGGATGACGCGCAGGCGCACCCGGCCGCCCCGGTGATGGAAGGCATCGATCGCCGCATCGGTGCCGTGACCCTCGGCCTCGGGCGCAAGGGTGAAGACGATGAGGCCCGAAAGGAGACCGCCGAGACCGAGGACGAAGGGCAGCGCCCATTGACGGTGCGGCCCCTCCCCCAGACCTCCTCCTTCGCCGAGCGGCTGGGGCGGGTGGTAGCCGGCGAGCCTGCCGAGGAAGAACTCCGTGCTGTGCTCGATGGCGAGGAAGAACCCAATCGCGCCGAAGCCGGCAACGACACCGATGAGCACGCCGAGCCAGACCGCCCGCAGGACCTGCTGGGTCGAGAGCAGCCCCAGGCGGCCCGTCGCTTCCTGCCGCAGCCGGAGCAGGGACACCTGCCGCCATCGTACGACCTGAACGTCGCTCGGGGAGGAGCTCGCCGCCCCTCCCGTCAAGTCCCGCGCCGTCAGCGGAGGAGGTCGCTGACGCGGACGAGGGTGAAGCCGCGGCCGCGGAGCCCTTCGACGATGGCCGGGAGGGCGGCGAGCGTCTCGTACCCGCCGAGGTGCATGAGGACGATGGAGCCGCCTTCCGCCTCGACGACGCACTCGTCGACACCGCACGGAGCATCCGGTCCGCGTCGGTGATGCCGTCGCGGGCCGCGATGGCGGAGAGCGTGTCCCCCGCCTGGACCGTGTACGTCCGCTCACCCGCTGCCGGAGCCTCTGCCGGGCTCGGTGTGAGCGCGGGAGAGGGAGCGCCGGGCACGGGCGTGCGGCGCGCAAGGATAGGCGAAGGTGACAGGGGCGCAGGCGTCGGCGAAGGTGAGACGGCGGCCGGACCGTCCGTAGGACGGAGCGCGTCATCGCGCCCGCAGGGAGCGGCGGCGAAGGCGAGCAGGAGAGCGGCCGCAGCGAACGCCGCGGCACGCGTCATCGGCGTCATGTACGGCCTGGACGAGCTTCCTGCTGGACGCCTTCCGGAGGCGTGGCGATACCCCTCCCCCGCGGCGGCGCACCGGGGCTACCATGGGAGCATGCCGGCAGCGCGGATCGCCTCGCTCCTCCCCTCGGCGACGGAGATCGTCGCCATCCTCGGGCTCGCCGATCGTCTCGTGGGGGTGACGCACGAGTGCGATACGCCGCCCGAGGTCCGCGCGCTCCCGAAGCTCACCCGCAGCCTCCTCCCGGCGGGGCTCTCCTCACGGGAGATCGACCGAGCGGTGGTCTCGTCCCTGCGCGGGGACGCCCACACGGTGTACGAACTGGACGCGCAGCTCCTACACGAGCTCGAGCCCGACGTCGTGCTCACGCAGGCGCTCTGCGACGTGTGCGCCGTCCCGTACGACGCAGTGGAGGGCGCCGTCTGCACCATGCCCCGCGCCGCGCGTGTCCTCTCGCTCGACCCCGAGGACCTCGAGGGGATCTTCGCCTGCATCGAGCGGGCAGGGGAGGCCCTCGGCGTCGAAGAGCGCGGCCGGCGCGAGGCGCAGCGGCTCCGGGAGGAGCTGGAGGAGGTCCGTGCCCGGGTAGCAGCGCAGCTCGCGACGCGGCCGAGCGTCTTCCTCTGCGAGTGGCTCGATCCCCTCTTCTGCGGCGGACACTGGGTGCCGGAGATGGTGGAGGCGGCAGGCGGTCGCGACGCCTTCGGAGCGCCGCGCCAGCCGTCCCGGCGGCTCACGTGGGACGAGCTCGCCTCGGCCGACCCGGACGTCATCGTCCTCGCTCCCTGCGGCTTCGATGCGGCGGAGACGGTTAGCCGCTTCCCGGAGTTCACCGCTGACCCCCGCTGGCAAGACCTGCGCGCGGTTCGCGAGGGGCGGCTGTACGCCGTCGACGCGAACAGCTACTTCTCCCGTCCCGGTCCGCGCGTCGTCGAAGGGGTCCGCCTCCTGGCGCGCATCCTCCATGGCGAGGAGGCCGGCGGCCCGCCGCCCGCGGACGCCGCGCTCCGCCGCACGCCCGGCGGAGAGTGGGAGCCGGTCTCCTAGCCCGGCGTGCCGCCTCGTCGTGACCGAGCGGCCGTCCGCGGATACCCTGGCCGCGTGAGCATGCGCAGAGACGAGCTCGCGACCTCCTCGAGCCCGCTCCTCTCGGTGATCGCCGTCTGCGTCGTGGCCTCGTACATCGCCGCGCAGATGCTGGCCGACATCGGCTCCTTGCGGGTGGTCACGCTCCTCGGCCTCTCGAACGATGCGGGCACCCTCATCTACCCGCTCACCTTCACCCTGCGCGACCTCGTCCACAAGACGCTCGGGGTCACCGCCGCGCGCACGCTCATCTTCGCCGCGGCCGTGATCAACCTTGTGATGGCGGGATTCTTCTGGCTGGTGGCGCAGCTGCCGGCCGATCCGGAGGTTGGGCCCCAGCTGGAGTTCGGCATGGTCCTCAGCCCCGTGTGGCGGATCACCGTCGCCTCCATCGTGGCAGAGGTGGTCGCCGAGCTGACGGACACGGAGGTGTACGAGCGGTTCGTCCGGCGCTTCGGCGACCGGTACCAGTGGGGGCGCGTGGCGACGTCGAACATCGTCGCCACACCGGTGGACACGGCCATCTTCGCCACCGTCGCCTGGGCTGGGACGCTCCCGGCGGGTGTGATCCTGGACATCGTCCTCTCGAACCTGCTCTTCAAGTTCGGGATCGCGATCGCCTTCCTCTGGCTGATCTACCTGGTGCCGCGGCTGCAGCTCGAGCCGTTGCCCGCCGCAACCCGGGCGGCGGCGGAGCCCTGACCTCCGGCGCGGGCTGCCGTTCCCTCGCCCGCCGGCCGAACCGGCACGAGGGCGTATCGCCCCCGCCGGCGGCGCAGGGGGCGATCCGCTTGGGCCGGACGCCGGGGCGCTCCGACCTCAGTCCGTTTCGAGGGGGACGTAGACCGGCGCTCCGAGCCTGCGGAACTCCTCCGCCTTCTCCTGCATCCCGGCAGCGACCGCCTCCTCGAGGCTCAGCCCGCGCTCCTCGGCGTACTCCCGGAGCTCCTGCGTGATCTTCATCGCGCAGAACTTCGGTCCGCACATCGAACAGAAGTGGGCGCGCTTCGCCGCGGGCGAGGGAAGCGTCTCATCGTGGTACGCGCGCGCCGTGAACGGGTCGAGCGCAAGGTCGAACTGGTCCTCCCAGCGAAACTCGAAGCGGGCGTGGGAGAGGGCGTCGTCCCAGCGCTGCGCCCCAGGTAGCCCCTTGGCGAGGTCGGCCGCGTGGGCGGCGATCCGGTAGGCGATGAGCCCCTGCTTCACGTCCTCGCGGTTCGGGAGGCCGAGGTGCTCCTTCGGCGTCACGTAGCAGAGCATCGCGGTGCCGTACATGGCGATGAGCGCCCCGCCGATGGCGGAGCTGATGTGGTCGTAGCCGGGAGCGATGTCCGTCGCCAGCGGCCCGAGCGTGTAGAAGGGGGCGTCGTGGCAGAGCTCGCGTTGGAGCTCGACGTTCTCCCGGATCTTGTGCAGGGGCACGTGGCCAGGCCCCTCGATCATCACCTGCACGTCGTGGCGCCAGGCGCGTTCGGTCAGTTCGCCGAGCGTGCGCAGCTCGGCGAACTGCGCCTCGTCGTTCGCGTCTGCCACCGACCCCGGGCGGAGCCCGTCGCCGAGCGAGAGGGAGACGTCGTAGCTACGGGCGATCTCGCAGATCTCGTCGAAGTGCTCGTAGAGGAAGTTCTCCCGGTGATGGGCGAGGCACCAGGCGGCCATGATGGAGCCGCCGCGGGAGACGATGCCCGTGACCCGATTCGCTGCGAGCGGCACGTAGGCGAGCCGCACCCCCGCATGGATCGTCCAGTAGTCGACCCCCTGCTCCGCCTGTTCGATGAGGACGTCGCGCATCACCTCCCAACTGAGCTCCTCTGGCCGGCCGCCCACCCGCTCGAGCGCCTGGTAGATCGGCACGGTGCCGACCGGCACGGGAGCGTTGCGCAGGATCCACTCACGCAGGCTGTGGATGAATCGGCCGGTGGAGAGGTCCATCACCGTGTCTGCGCCCCAGTAGCAGGCCCAGACGAGCTTCTCCACCTCGGCCGCGAGCTCGGGTACGACTGCGGAATTCCCGATGTTCGCGTTCACCTTCACCCGGAAGCGCCGCCCGATGACCATCGGCTCCGCCTCGGGATGGTTGACGTTCGCCGGGATGATGGCGCGGCCTGCCGCCACCTCCTCGCGGACGACCTCCGGCGAGACCCCCTCGCGGATGGCGACGAACTCCATCTCGGGAGTCACGATCCCGCGGCGGGCGTAGTGCATCTGCGTCACGACTTTCCCCGGCCGCGCCCGGCGGCGGACCCGGCGCGGGGGCTCGCCGAACGGCAGCGACTCGCCCTCGCGGAGCCCATCGTCCTCCGGCCTCCACGGCCGCCCGGCGACCTCCTCGGTGTCGCCCCGCTCGAGGATCCAGGCCTCGCGGACGGGCGGCACGCCCGTAGCGACGTCGATGCGGGCATCCGGATCGGTGTACGGGCCGCCGGTGTCGTACAGACGGACGGGGCCCGCCTCGGTGACCACTTCGCGGAAGGGGACGCGCAGGTCCGGGCGGGAGCCCTGCACGAACACCTTCCGGCTCCGGGGGTACGGCTGCGGCAGCTGGACCTCGACGGCGTCTGGCATCCTTCCTCCTCCTGGAGCGAAGCTCGCCTGCCAGCACGCCGGCACGGAAAGGAACCGGAAGCACGAACCCTGCCAGGCCCTTCCCTACGCCGGCATTACCCGGATCAGGTTCCGACGGTCGCTCCGCGTACGGGCGGAGCCTCTCAGCTCGGCCGGCCGCGGCGCGGCACCCGAGCTCCCGTTCGGGCCGATCCCTGCGGCAGGTTCGTTCGAGGGAGAGCCTACCTCTGCCGGTCCGCCTCGGCAACGTCACCGGACGCGCCGCGCTCTCCCTCGCGCAGCCCCACGAGCGCCCAGGCCGCAGGGAGTGCGAGCGAGGCGACGTACAGCTTCGCGAGGTCGCCAGGGACGAACGGCCAGAGGCCGAGCTCCAGGACGTTCGACCAGCCGACGAAGAAGCCGAGCTGGAGGAGTCCGGGAACGTAGATGATCGCGTTGCCCGCGAGCATGGCGGCGAGCACCCACGGCTTCCGGTCCAGCCCGCGCTCGACGAGCCAGCCGACGACGAAGGCGGCGGCGACGAACCCGACGAGGTAGCCTCCCGACGGGAACGTCCAGAAGAGCCCGGAGCCGCCCCCTGCGAAGACCGGGAGCCCAACCGAGCCCTCCGCGAGGTAGGCGAGCATCGCCAGGGCGCCACGACGGCTGCCGAGGGACGCGCCCGTGAGGAGCACCGCGAGCGTCTGGCCGGTGATCGGCACCGGGGTGAAGGGGAGCGGCACCGAGAACTGCGCCGCCACCGCCGTGAGGGCGCTGAAGCCGAGGATGAGCAGGGCGTCGCGCCACAGCCCGAACTGGGGCACGACCGCGTCCGCCAAGACAGCCGCTCGAGCGTTCACGTTCCTCCTTCCTTCGTTTCGCCTGGTGGCCCGTCTTCGCTGCCGAGGAACTCCCCCACGAGCGCGGCGATCTCCGTGGCCCGGGTGAAGAGGAGCCCGTGGCCGGCCCCCGAGAGGACCACGAGCCTGGCGTGCGGGAGCTCCTCCTTGAGCCGGCGGGCGAAGCGGAGCGGGGTCATGAGGTCTTCGTCCCCGAAAATGAGAAGGACGGGGCAGCGCACCGCCCGCAGCCTTCCTTCCGAGTGGAAGGAGATGGCGGCCTCGACCTGGCGCTCGTACGCCTCCTGCTCCTGCCAGAGCGGGTCGTTCGCCGCCCGGACGATGGCCTCTTCGACCAGCCCGGGGATGCGGTACTCCTCGTGCGAGTACACGAGCGGGAAGAGCACGCGCAGGTACTCGGCGGGTTCGAGCCGACGGCGCAGCCGGGCCAGCCCGCGGAAGAGCTCCGTCCCGCGGGGGTCTCCCGAGGTATACGTAGCCACGAGGACGAGCCGGCGCACGAGCTGAGGACGCGAGATCGCCAGCTCTTGGGCGATGGCCCCGCCGAGCGAGTAGCCGACGACGTCCGCCTCGCGGAGCCCGAGCCGCTCACAGAGGCGGAGGACGTCCGCCGCCATCTCCGGGACGCCGTACGGCCCGGGGCTGCGCTCGCTCCGCCCTGCGTCGCGAGGGTCGACGAGGATGCGCCGCCACGACGGCTCGAGCCGGCCGGCAATCGGTCGCCAGGAGCGGCCATCGCCGCCGAGGCCGGGGAGGAAGAGGACGGGCCGCCCGTCCTGCGGGCCGATCTCCGTGAAGAAGAGTTCCAGCTCACCGCACCGTACGGACGGCACCGTCTTCCTCCGCTCCTGGCTCCGGCCGCTCGCTCGAGCTCATCGCCGCTCCGCTCCCGCAGCCGCTTCTGCGAGCTGGACCACGCCGTGCAGGTGGCGCTCCAACCCCCGATGCGACCGCAAGAGGAGCGCCCCCGCATCGTCGACCCCTTCCGCCACGCCCTGCACGCGCTCCGACTCGGTGATCAGCGCCACCTGTCGACCGAGGACGGACGTCGCCCGGCGCCACGCGGCAGCGACGGCGGCGCCGCCCTGTTCGAGGAATTCCGTGTAGCGCGCGTCGAACTCGCGCAGGATCGCCTGGCAGAGCGCCGTGAGCGGTGCTGGCCGCCCGAGCGCTTCCCGCAACGAAACAACGGATTCCCGCAGCGGCATCGGGAAGCGTGCTCGATCGACGTTCACGTTCAGCCCCACGCCGAGGAGGGCAACGGCGCAACCGTCCTGGTCTTCCTCCACTTCGGCGAGCACGCCGCCGAGCTTCCTCCCGTCGAGGAGGAGCTCCTTCGGCCAGAGGAGCAACGGCTCGACGCCGCAGACATCCTCGACCCCGCGCTGGACTGCTCGGGCGGCGAGCAGCGAGAGGAGGGTCGGCGAGGCCCGCTCGCTCGGCGGCCGAAGGATGATGGTGAACCAGAGGCCGCCGGGGGGCGAAACGAACGCCTGGCGGAAGCGGCCGCGCCCGCCGCGCTGCTCCTCCGCCAGCACCACCGTCCCTTCGGGTGCGCCCGCGTCCGCGAGCCGCCGGGCTTCCGCCTGCGTGGAGGCCGTCACGTCGTACCAGTACACCCGGCTCACGAGCGGACGCTCCCCGAGGCCGCGCGTGACGGTCCAGGGAAGAGGACGGTCGGGCCGGGAGACGAGGCGATGGCCGAGCCGCCGCGCGGACTCGATCCGGTACCCGAGCCGGCGCAGCTGGGCGACGTGCTTCCAAACCGCGTTGCGGGAGACGCCCGCCCGCTCCGCCAAAGCTTGACCGGAGACGAACGTGCCTTCCGCCTCCTCGAGCTCGCCCGCCACCCGCGCCAGCGGGGTCCCGGTGGTCAGCATGAGCCCCATGGCGCCTCCACGATGGCACCTCGCCCGAGTACGGTCAACCACTCGCGGGCGCGGTTGACAGATCCGGCGGATTCGGCGGCCGTCGGAAGCGAGCGAGCACCCCGCCGACTTCCTCGAGCTCTTCGTCACTGAGGTAGCAGGCGGGATCCGGACCCCAGAAGTCTCCCGATACGGCGGCCGCGCGCGCTCGGAGGTTCCCGTTGCAAAGCGGGAGCGCTGGACAGGAACCGCACCGCCCCCGCAGCGGACGTGGGCGCCGCTTCAGCCCGGCCATCACCGGGTGGCGGGTGTCGCTCCAGATGGCAGCGAACGGGCGCTCACGCACGTTCCCGAAGGAGACCATGCGCGAGAAGGCGTCGGGGTGCACCTCGCCGGTCGGGCCGATGCAGCCGATGCCCACCCCCGAGCTGTTCCCCCCGTTGCGGAGCAGGAGGGAGAGGAGGCGGGGGAGCCGCTCCGGCCGCTCCCGAGCCGCCCGCAGGACGAGGTAGACGGCATCCGCATGGTTGTCGACGGTGAGCACCTCGAGTCGCACCCCCCGTGCGAGGCGCCGTTCGGTGGCGTCGAGGATGCGATCGACCGCCGCCCGCGTCCTGTCAGGCGGGAGGCCGGCACGGCTCACGATTCGCTCGCCTCGCCCGGCGTAGGCGAGGTGGTAGAAGCACAGACGCTCCACCCCCTCTGCTTCGGCGAGGTCGAAGAGCGCCTCGAGGTCGTCGACGGTATACCGGGTCATCGTCAGGCGAAGGCTGGTGCGGAATCCAACCCGTACGGCCGCACGCACACCGTCGAGCGCGGCCCGGAAGGCGCCGCGCTTCCCACGGAAGCGGTCGTTCGCCTCCTCCAGGCCATCGAGGGAAACGCCGACGTTCGAGACGCCCGCCTCCCGCAGCGCCCTCGCCCATCCCTCGTCGAGCAACGTCCCGTTCGTCGAGAGCCCGACCGTGATACCTCTGGCAGCCGCCCGTTGCGCGATGCCGAGCACGTCCGGGTGGAGGAGCGGCTCGCCGCCGGAGAGGAGCAGGACGGGCACTTCGTAGTCGGCGAGTTCGTCCACGATGCGCAGGGCTTCCTCCCCGGCCAGTTCACCCGGCAAGGGACGAGATCGCGCCGACGCGTAGCAGTGGGCGCAGAAGAGGTTACACCGTTGGGTGAGGTTCCAGACGACAACGGGCCTGCGGTGCACGGGCGCGCCCCCGACACCGTACCGGAGCCGATCGCCAGGCGACGGCACACCGCACCATAGCGTGGTTATGTTCAGCACTCCTTTCCTCCGTCTACTTCGCAAACTCGTCGTTCTTATCCCATTGATCGTTCCCGTTGGCAAGTTCCGCCCTGTCTCCCCGCGCCTTGGGGTTGCAGGGGCTCGCTCGCGCGGTAGACTCAGGGGCCATGGCAGAGATGAGCCGGTCCGAGCGCGTGGCAGCGGCGCTCCGCGGGGACCTCGTCGATCGGGTCCCCGTTTCCGCGTGGTGGCACGACTTCGAGCGGGAGTGGTCGCCCGAAGGCCTCGCGGAGGCCACGCTCGAGGGGTACCGCACGTACGGTTGGGACTTCGTCAAGGTGAACCCGCGCGCGACCTACTACGCGGAAGCGTGGGGAGCCCGCTACCGCCCGATCCCTGGGCGCCAACCCGAGCTCATCGAGCCCCACCTCCGCGGCCCTGAAGACCTCGCCCGCTTCGAGCCGCTCTCGCTCGACGAGGGCCCCTTCGCGGAGCAGCTCGAGGCGCTCACGCTCATCGCCCGCGGACTGGCCGGCGAAGCGCCGTTCATCCAAACCGTGTTCTCACCGCTGGCCGTCCTCAGCCGCGGCGCCGGCTCCACGGACGCCGTCCGACGCTGCATGGCCGAGGACCCAGCGGCGCTCGAACGCGCGCTCGACGCCATCGCCGACACCCTCGCCCGCTACGCGGCCGCCTGCCTCGACCGGGGCGCGAGCGGCATCTTCTACGCCACGGTCGAGTGGGGGACGAGGGACACCATCACGCCGGAGGAGTTCGACCGGTTCGCCCGCCCCTACGACCTGCGCATCCTCGCAGCCGTTGGTTCAGCTCCGTTCAACGTGCTGCACGTCTGCCGGGAGCGGAACCTCCTGACCCATCTCCTCGACTACCCGGTGGCAGCCTTCCACTGGGCCTCCCGCTCGCCGGGCAATCCGACGCTGGCGGAGGTCCACCAGCGCACCGAACGCGCCGTGATGGGGGGTGTCGACCACCGGCGGACGATGGCGGCCGGGCCGGAGGCGATCGCCGCCGAGGCCGCGGAGGCGCGAGCCACGACCGGGGCCCGCCGCTTCCTCCTCGCGCCGGAGTGCGCCATTCCGCCGACGACGCCGCCCGCGCACCTCCACGCCCTCCGGGAGGCGGCCGCTGCCTGAGCAGCCAAGCGGCCGGCTCGACCTGGATCCGCAGGGTCACGGTCGTCCCTCGGCCAAGTAACGAATCGACCCGCACTTACCCGCCAGCGAACTGCGCCCGCTCGGACCTCCCTTGGAGCCCGAGCCCCGCTGACGGGTGGCCCCGTGAGCAACCCCTTCGACGCCGTAGGAGAGCGCGGGGTAGGCCACAGGGATCTGCGCTAGCCAGAACCGCCGGTCCCGCAGCCTCCGCCGAACCGGCTCGACCACCTCCCGCAGCCGGCCCGAGAGAGGCCGGTCCGAACGAGCGAGGAGGACGGGAGGACCCGCGTCTGCCCGGCAGCCGTCGCTCGGCCTCGATGCCGTCCATGCCGGGCATCTGCGCGTCGAGGAGGACCACATCCGGATGGAGTCGGAGGGCGAGCTCGGCTGCCTCGCGGCCGCTCGCCGCCTCCCCACCCGCCAGCGGCGCGGCCGTGCTTACCCTCGACCTCGAGCCTGGCACCTATGCCCTCATCTGCAACATCCCTGGTCACTACCAGCAGGGGATGTACGCGACCCTCGTCGTGGAGTGACCCGAGGCGAGCGACGGGGCGGGCGGGGGAGGCTCCCTCGCCCGCCTCGGCAGCCCCGGGACCCGCCAGGCCGCGGGCGCGGGTATGCTCGGCGCATGGCGAGGGCACGCGGCTCGTACGTGCTCGTGCTCCGCGTGCGGGCGCCGCTCAGGCTGCAGGTGGGCCGCCTGGGGAAGTTCCTCTTCGCTCCGGGCGCCTATGCGTACGTCGGGAGCGCGAAGGGAGGCTTCCACGTCCGTCTCCGCCACCACCTGCAGGCAACGCTCCGCCCTCGTTGGCACATCGACTACCTCCGGCAGCGATCCGAGCCCGCGGGCATCTGGGTCGCCCCCGACGAACGCCTCGAGGAGTGCGAACTCGCCCGAGCCGTGGCGGCACTCCCCGGGGCCGCTCCCGGACCGCGGGGCTTCGGGAGCAGCGACTGCCGCTGCCCCACCCATCTGTACCGTCTCCCGTCGGAGCGGATGCTCGCGGAGCTCGGGTTGACGGTGTGGCGCGGTTCCGACGCGAACAGGCCTAGACTGGGAGGTACCCGGGCGGGCAGAAGGAGGTCCGAGCATGTCGGTGTTCCAGTCCATCAACCCCGCCACCGGTGAGCTGGTGGCGACGTTCGAAGGCCACACGCCGCAACAGGTCGACGCCGCCCTCGATGCGGCCGCCGCCACATTCCGCAGCTGGCGGCGCACCTCGTTCGAGGAGCGCGGCCGGCTACTGCGCGCTGCCGCGCAGTACCTCCGCTCCGAGCAGGAGCGGTTCGCGCGGCTCATCACCCTGGAGATGGGGAAGCCGATCCGCCAGGCAAGGGCCGAGATCGAGAAGTGCGCCTGGAACTGCGAGTTCTACGCGGAGCACGGGCCGGAATTTCTCGCCGACCGCCCGACGCCGAGCGACGCCCAGGAGAGCGTCGTCGTCTTCGATCCCCTCGGCGTCGTGCTCGCCATCATGCCGTGGAACTTCCCGTTCTGGCAGGTGTTCCGGTTCGCCGCGCCCGCGCTGATGGCAGGGAACACCGCCGTCCTGAAGCACGCCGCGAACGTGCCGCAGTGCGCGTTGGCCATCGAGGAGGTGTTCCGCGCAGCCGGCTTCCCGGACGGCTGCTTCCGGACGCTCCTCCTGCCGAGCAGCGAGGTGCAGTCGGTGATCGAGGACCCGCGCGTCGCCGCCGTCACCCTCACCGGCAGCGATCTCGCGGGTTCGCGGGTCGCGGAGGCGAGCGGGCGTGCCCTGAAGAAGACGGTGCTGGAGCTCGGCGGCTCCGACCCGTTCATCGTGCTCGCCGACGCCGACCTCGATGCGGCGGCGCGCGTGGGGGCGCTCGCTCGGAACCAGAACACGGGGCAGAGCTGCATCGCCGCGAAGCGGTTCATCGTCGTCGAGGAGGTCTTCGAACCGTTCGTCGAACGGTTCGTGGCGGAGGTCGCTCGCTTGCGCGTCGGGGACCCCTTCGACGAAGAGACGGACGTCGGGCCGCTCGCCCGGGCCGACCTGCGAACCGACCTCGAACGCCAGGTGGGGGAGTCCATGGCGAAGGGAGCGACCGTGCTCCTCGGCGGATACCGGCTCGAACGCCCGGGCTACTTCTACGCGCCGACGATCCTCAGCCACGTCACCCCCGAGATGCCGGTCTTCGTCGAAGAGACCTTCGGGCCGGTGGCGGCGATCGTGCGCGCGAAGGACACGGAGGAGGCGGTCGCCCTCGCCAACCGTTCCGTCTACGGGCTCGGGGCCGCGCTCTGGACGCAGGACCTCGACGCTGCGAGAAGCCTCGCGCGCGAACTCGAGGCGGGCTGCGTGTTCGTCAACGGCATGGTCGCATCCGACCCGCGCCTTCCCTTCGGGGGCGTGAAGCGCAGCGGCTACGGGCGCGAGCTGGGCGAGTGGGGGATCCGGGAGTTCGTCAACATCAAGACCCTCTGGGTGGGTCCGGCGCGGCAGCGCTCGGCGCCAGCGGAGTAGCGGGATGCGCGCCGCCGAGCTGTTCGTCCGCTGTCTGGAGAACGAGGGGGTCCGCTACGTCTTCGGGATCCCCGGCGAAGAGACGCTCGACCTCATGGACGCGCTCGCCGAGAGCGAGGGCATCTGCTTCGTCCCCGCGCGGCACGAGCAGGGGGCGGCGTTCATGGCGAACGTCTACGGGCGGCTCAGCACCTACCCCGGCGTGTGCCTGGCGACGCTCGGGCCGGGGGCCACGAACCTCATCACCGGGGTCGCCGACGCCTTCCTCGACCGCGCGCCGCTCGTCGCCGTCACCGGGCAGGCCGCGCGCCGCCGCGCCTACAAGGAGTCCCACCAGTACCTCGACGTCCGCTCCCTCTTCGAGCCGGTGACGAAGTGGAACGCCCGCATCGAGCTGCCGGAGACGATTCCCGAGGTGGTACGGAAAGCGTTCCGCCTCGCCCGGCTCGAGAAGCCTGGCGCCACCCACGTCGAGCTGCCGGAGGACGTCGCCGCCGCAGCGACGGAGGGCAGCCCCATGCCCGTTCGCCGCACGACGTACCCGGCGGCGCGCCCGGACGCCATCGCCCGCGCAGCGGAGGTCATCCGCCGCGCCGAGCGGCCGCTCATCCTGGCTGGGAACGGCGTCATCCGCCGCCAGGCGAGCGCGGCGCTGACCGAGTTCGCGGAGCGGACCCGCCTGCCGGTGGCGACGACCTTCATGGGAAAAGGTGCCATCGACGCCCGCCACGAGCTCGCCCTCCCCGCGATGGGGCTCCTCTCGGAGGAGGCCTCCTTGGGCCCGCTCGAGGAGGCGGACCTCGTCATCGCCGTCGGGTTCGACTTCGTCGAGTGGCCGCCTGAGGTGTGGAACCGCGACGGCAGGCTGACGGTGCTCCACCTCGACAGCTCTCCCGCCGAGGTCGACCGGTGTTACCCCGCCGCGGCGGAGGTCGTCGGGGAGATCGCCGATGCCCTGCGAGCGCTCACGGAGGCGCTGCGCGGCTTCCACGCGCCCGCCTGGGGCTGGGAGGCGTTCCGGAACTGGTACTTCCAGGGACGGGAGCTCGACCCCGCCGCGTTCCCGCTCCGACCTGAGCGGGTCGTCGACGACCTCCGGCGAGCCCTCGCGCCTGCGGACATCCTCATCGCCGACGTCGGCGTGCACAAGCTCTGGGTCGCCACCCGCTATCCCGCCTTCGCGCCGAACACCGTCGTCATCGCGAACGGCCTCGCCTCGATGGGCATCGCCGTTCCCGGGGCGATCGCCGCGAAGCTCGTGCATCCGGATCGTCGGGTCGTGGCGGTGACCGGCGACGGCGGGTTCCTCATGAACTCCCAGGAGCTGGAGACCGCCCGCCGCCTCGGCACTGCGTTCGTGACGGTCGTGCTCGTCGACGGCCGGTTCGGCGTGATCGAGCTGAACCAACGGCGCCGCTTTGGCCGCCCCTTCGGGGTGGAGTTCGGCAACCCGGACTTCGAACTGTATGGGCGGAGCTTCGGCCTCCCTTCGTTTGCGGTCCGCACTGCGGACGAGTTCCTCCCGACGCTGGAACGGGCGCTGGCGCTGTCCGAGCCGAGCCTCATCGCCGTGCCGGTCGACTCGTCGCGCTCGCCCGCCGTGTTCGCGGAAGCCGTCTGAACGCGACATCCGCCTGCGAGTCGGGACCTCGTACGAACCTGATACTTGACCGCCACTCTCGTGCTCGTGAATATTGCTCGCCGAACGGACGAGGCTGGCTCATGTTCATCTTCCGCCGCGGAAGGAGGTTTCCGGTGTCGGGCCCACCGCTCCCCATCCCCGTAGCCGTGGTCGACCTGGAGACGACCGGGCTCTCGCCGCGGCGCGGCGACCGGATCGTGGAGGTGGCGGTCCTCGTCCTCGCCGCCGACGGGCGCGTGGAGGACCGCTTCGAGACGCTCGTGAACCCGCGCCGGGACCCCGGTCCGGTGCACCTGCACGGCATCCGCCCGCGCGACCTCGAGGACGCAGCCGAGTTCGGAGACGTTGCCGGACACCTCGCGGAGCGTCTCGAGGGGCGCGCGATCGTCGCGCACAACGCTCGCTTCGACGCCCGCTTCCTGGTCGCCGAGTTCGCTCGCATCGGCGCTCCCCTCCCGCCGGTGCGGTGCATCTGCACGCTCGAGCTGGCCCGCACGACGGTCTTTGCCCCGAACTACCGGCTCGGGACGCTCTGCGCGGTCTGCGGCATTCCGGTCCAGCCCTCCCATGCCGCCGTTCGGGACGCCGAGGCCACGGCTCACCTGCTCCGCCACCTCTGGAGCCTCAGGCCCGACCCGTCCTTCCTGCAGGTGGCGAGCTGGGAAGAGCCGGGCGGCGGGACGGCGTGGCCGAGGCTGCGACCGGTCGGGGCCCCGCGGCCGCGGGGAGCAAAGCCGCGGACGAGGCCGTCCCCCTTGACGACGGTGCTGGACGGGCTCCCGGCCCATGGAGAGCGGCACGGACCCGGCGCCGACGCCTACCTCGACCTCCTCGCCCGCGCCCTCGAGGACCGGCGCATCACCCCCGAGGAGGCGGCCGCGCTCCGGGAGACGGCCGCCCAGCGGGGTCTTTCCCGGACGGCGGTCGAGGAGCTGCACGACGAGTACCTCCGCGCGGCCATGCGCGCCGCCTCGGCTGACGGCAGGCTCACCGACCGGGAGCGAGAGGACCTGGCCGAAGTGGCCAGCCTCCTCGGGCTGCCACGGGACGCCCTCGAGGACCTCCGGCCTGAGGCCCTCGTCGGCTCCGCACGCGCTCCGGCCTTCCCACTTGACCGCAGCGCCCTGGCGGGCCAGAGCGTCTGCTTCACGGGTGAATCAGAGTTCCGATTCCAGGGGGAGCCGCTCACGCGGGAGCTCGCCGAGCAGCTGGCGCGGGACGCGGGGCTGGTCGTCCGCCGCTCGGTGACGAGGGACCTCGACTTGCTCGTGTGCGCCGACCCGGCGACCGAGTCCAGCAAGGCGCAACGGGCTCGCCGGTACGGGATCCGCATCATGGCGGAAGCCGAGTTCTGGCGACGGCTCGGCATCGATGTCGAGTGAAGGCCCCTTCTCGGTTTCGCCCCGATCGAAGCCCGTCGGCTGTGATCCGGGTTACTCCCGCTTGCCGGGCAGCTTCGGCACGAGCCAGGAGAGGAAGGTCTCCGGACTGCGGGTCTGCATGTAGAACCGCCCCGGTCCCGTGAGCTTGCAGACGAGCCCTTCGCCGCCGAGGAGCGTGGACTTCCACCCGCCGGCGCGTCCGACCTCGTACGAGACCGAGCCGTCGAAGGCGACCATGTGGCCCGTGTCGACGACGTACCGCTCGCCCGGCGCGAGGTCGACGAGGTGGATCGCGCCGTAGCTGGAGACGAACACCGTGCCCGCGCCGGTGCACTTCAAGAGGAAGAGCCCCTCCCGGGAGAAGAACGTCTTCGCCCCTCCCCAGGAGGTGTCCACCTCGACGCCGGGGGTGGCGGCGAGGAAGGACCCCGACTGGACGAAGAGGGGCTGGTCCGTGACCTCGAGGGCGACGATGTCCCCGGGGAGCGCGGGCGCGACCGTCACCTCGCCGGGCATTCGGGCGCGGAACGTGTTGATGAAGAAGCTCTCCCCTCCGAGGAGGGAGCGCTTCAGCCCGCGGAAGAGCCCGCCTCGGACGCCCGTCGTCATCTCGATGCCGTCCGACATGCTCACCATCGCCCCGGCCTCCGCCTGGATCTCCTCCCCGGCCTGCAGCCTGATGATGGCGAGCGCGTAGGAAGGCCCGTACCGGATCTCGTGCTCCATGACCGCTCCTCCTTCGTAACGTTGATGCCGGCCATCCGGACCGCCTCAGCTTAGCTCCCTGCCGCCGGAGACGGAGCGCTCTTCCCGCCTCATCGGAGGCCAGCGACGTCCCCTCACTCCACCGGTCTCTCCGCGCCGAGCCCAGCGCAGGCGGAATCGGAGCGTGTGCAAGCCGCCTACGGCCCCAACTACCGTCGGCTCACCGAGGTCAAGCGCCGGTACGACCCGAGCAACGTCTTTCGCCTGAACCAGAACGTCCCGCCCGCATGATCCCCGGCCTTCCCGCGCCTGGGGGTACGATGTGGCGGGAGGTGCTCGATGCGTGTCCGGGAACTCGGCCATGTCGTCCTGTACGTTCGGAACCTCGAACGGTCGCGGCGGTTCTACCGTGACCTGCTCGGCTGGAGGGAAGTGGCGCGCTGGGGGAACCGCGGCGCGCTCTTCTCCTCCGGCCGAACCCACCACGAACTCCTCCTCATCGAAGTCGGCGAGGATGCACACCCGGTGCCCCCACCGCCGCGCGTCGGCCTGTACCACATCGGCCTCAAGGTCGGGGACTCCGACGACGAGCTGCGGGCGGCCGTGGCGGAGTTGCAGAGCGCGGGCGTCCCCATCGTCGGGACGGCCGACCACACGGTGACGCACAGCGTCTACATCCTCGACCCGGACGGGAACGAGATCGAGCTATACGTCGACATCCTCCCGCCCGAACGGTGGCGCGAGGAACCGGAGCTCATCCTCTCCCCCGTTCGGCCGCTCCGGCTCTAGCAGGGCCGAACGGCCGTTTGCGCCGTCCCTGCGATCCCACAAAACTTCGCAAAAACCCTGTGCGGAAACGGCATGTGGAAGGTCCGCCCCTGAGGAGCGAGTTCGACTTCTCACGCGCTCCCTTCACCGTGGCGTGGGAGGTGACCCGCGCGTGCGCGCTCCGCTGCGTCCACTGCCGTGCGATGGCGCAGCCGCGCCGCCATCCGGATGAGCTCACCACCGCTGAAGGGCTCGATCTCGTTCGGCAGGTGGCCGAAGGCGGCGCGCGCGTGCTCGTGCTCACCGGCGGCGACCCGTTCATGCGACCCGACATCGAGGAGTTCGTCCGTCACGGCCGAAGCCTCGGCCTCCGGGTCGCGCTCTCGCCGAGCGCAACGGCCCGGGTCACGCGAGCGCGGATGGAGCGGGTCGCGGCAGCAGGCGTGGACACCGTGCACATCAGTCTGGACGGCGCGACAGCCGAGGTGCACGACGCCTTCCGCGGGGTGCGGGGCTCCTTCGTCCGGACCCAGGAGGTCCTCGCCCTCGTCCGCTCGCTCGGCATCCCGCTCCAGGTGGGCACGACCGTCTGCCGGCGGAACGCGCACGAGCTCGCCGCCATCGGCGAGCTCGTCGCCCGCGCGGGCGCGCAGGTGTGGAGCGTCTTCTTCCTCGTCCCCACGGGCCGGGCCCAGGTTGCCGACCTCCTTTCTCCGGCGGAGCATGAGGCGGTGCTCTGCTGGCTCGCCGACTTCGCCGCCCGCGCCCCCTTCTACGTGCGGACGACCGCAGCCCCGCAGTTCCGGAGGGTCGTCCTCCAGCGCGGAGGGGGCAGCATGCGCGGGGCTGCCATCCGGACCGGAGCTGCGTACGCGCGCCGACCGAGCGATCCCACCGCAGGCGCCGGGGTGAACGACGGCAAGGGGTTCTGCTTCGTCGACCACCTCGGCAACGTTTGCCCCAGCGGGTTCCTGCAGATTGCGGCGGGGAACATCCGCGCCCAACCGCTCGCCGAGATCTACCGGAACGCGCCGCTCTTCCGCGCCCTCCGCGATCCAGAGCGGCTCGGCGGAAAGTGCGGGCGTTGCGAGTTCCGCGCCGTCTGCGGCGGATCGCGAGCGCGTGCGTACGCGCTCACCGGTGACTACCTGGCGGCCGACCCGACCTGTACCTACGAGCCGGAGGGGAGCGCCCTCTAGGCCCCTCCCTCACTGGCGTCGGCGGCGCGCGCGTGCGCCGCGATCGCGTCGAGGATCTGGGGCCAGAGCGGCCGTGGGAGGTCGTGCCCCATTCCCGGGAAGGTGATGAGCTTCGCACCGGGGACTGCCTCCGCCGTCGCTCGGCCTCCGCTCACCGGAACGAGCGCGTCTTCCTCGCCGTGGATGACGAGCGTCGGCACGCGCACCGCTCGCAGCGCCGGCGTTCGATCTCCGGTCGCGAGGATCGCCGCGAGCTGGCGCGCCGTCCCTGCCGGATAGAAGGAACGGTCGTACGCCCGCGCGACCATGGCGCGGAGCTCGGACTCTTCGCGTGGGTAGGCGGGCGAGCCGATGACCTGCCAGGTGCGCACCCCCTGTTCGATCGCCGCCTCCCGCGAGGCGGGGGGCGGGGCGAGGAGCGCCTCGAGCGCCTCCGGGGTCGGCTGCCCGACATCCGGCGCTCCCGTCGTCGACATGATGGACGTCATCGAGCGCAGCCGCTCCGGAGAACGGATCGCCATGCACTGGACGATCATCCCGCCCATCGACATCCCGACGACGTGCGCGCGTTCGATGCCCAGAGCATCGAGCAGCCCGACCGCGTCGGCCGCCATGTCCCAGAGCGTGTACGGAGCCTCGATGGGTTCCCCCGCGAGCGCCTTCTGGATGTCCGGTACGGGCGCGTCCTCGAACTTCGTCGACAGGCCGACGTCCCGGTTGTCGAAGCGGATCACGAAGAAGCCACGCTCGGCGAGGCCCTCGCAGAACGGCTCCTCCCAGAGGATCATCTGCCCTCCGAGCCCCATGACGAGGAGCACGGGAGGGTTCTCCCGCTGACCGAACGTCTCGTAACAGATTTCGATCCCGTTGGCGCGTGCGAGCGGCATGCCCGAACGGTAGCGCGCGCTGGCGGACGCGACAACCCGTCACCTCTGCCCGCCGCTCGTCCATGAGACGAGGTAAAGCCCGGCCCAGCACCTGCCGAAGCCCGTGCTGAGGCATCGAATCCCAGAAAGGCGGTCCCCTCATGCTCAGGCTCCCGTGGCTGGTCATCGCGCTCGTCCTCGCCGTCGTCGCTTGTTCGTCACGTCCGCCGGAAGAGCCCTCGCCCGCCGCCGCTGGCGGCGAGGAGCCAGCTGGAACCCCCGTCGCCTCCGCCCTCGCGCCGGTCGCCGACGCCGCCTACGGCGAGGTGGGTGGCGTGTCGTTCGTCCGAGTGCCAGCGGACGAGTGCACGAACATCACCGCGACCCCCACCCTCGTCGGCGAGTGGCTGCTCTACCCCTCGCACGAGCGCCGGGAGTGCAAGCGAGCAGGCTTCGATGGCGGCTACCTGTACGCCTTCAGCATCGACGAGGGCAGGCTGTACGTCGCCTACGAGGGGGCCGAGGGAGAGGCGCCCCTCACGTACGACGCCGCCCACGGGCTCGTGTACTGGCCGGTGACCTTCGGCGGAAACCTCATCATCCTCGACGCCGAAACGCTCGCGGTTCGAGAGAAGGTGAGCCTCGGGACGACGGCCGACAGCAGCGGCGTGGTGGTCGGAGACACGTTCTTCGTCGGGACGGTGAACACGCCGGACCCCGCTTGCCAGGACCCGCTCAATGCCGCCTGCGGCTCCCTCGTCGCCGTCCAGGAGGACGAGGTGGTGGCCCGCCTCGACTTCGATGACGGATTCCGCGCCTGGGTCGGGACGGGCGTGACCAGCGACGGCGAGTACCTCTACTGGGGTACGGCGGCGCAGACCGTCGGTGCGAAGAGCGGCGACGAGTCCGAGTACCTGTACGGCTGCTCGGTTGTGAAGACGGACCGCCAGCTTCGGGTGCTCGCCTCTTTCGACCCCGGAGAGCTCGGCTGCCACGAGCTCCCGTTCGAGGGCGCAAACATGGACTCGGTGAGCGGCGAGGTGGTTCCCGACGGTACCGGGCTCTGGGTTCAGTTCGTGCGACCGAACGGCTCGGAGATGGTCTCCGCGCTCTACCGCCTGGACCTCGACCTGCGGGAGGTGTGCCGCGTCGAGTTCCCGTTCGCCCCCGCGTGGCAGGCGGTGGGGTTCTACGGCGCACCGACCGTCGACGAGGAGGGTTCCGCCTACGTCTCCGTGACGGTGCCGTGGACGAAGGAGCAGCCGCGCGGCGAGCTGTGGCGCATCGCTCCCGATTGCAACGCGGAGAGGCTCTTCAGTGTCGAGGGTTCCTCGGCTCAGGCGTCACCCACGCTCGTGGAGGGGGCGGTGCTGTTCGCGACCGACGGCGCACTCCTGCTGCTCGACCGGCACGGTACGGTGCTGCGGGAGGTCGAGCTCGCCTCGAGTGCCCGTGTCCTGAGTTCGCCGGTCGTCGTGGGCGGCGTCGTGTACGTCCTCCAGGAGGATGGCACCCTCAACGTCATCCCTGGCCTCGGCATCGGAGGGTACGGGGACGCGATCTGGCCGCGGTACCGGCACGACAACGCCGGCTCGGCGACGCTCGGGTCGGCCCGGGCAGCGGCATCGGCGCCCGGAGGAGCCAACGCGAGCGGTCCCGCAGCAGCATTCATCGCCTTCCACCTCGAGGTTCCGCAGAACCCCCGGGCCGTCGCGATCCGCTGGCCCGCCCTGGAGCGGTTCATCGAGCTCGCGGACGAGTATGGGGTGAAGGTGACCCTGCAGTTCTCCTGGCCGTGGGCGGAGTACGTGTACGGGAACGGTCTCCTCCCCACCGTCCATGCCTGGGAGGCGAACGGCCACGAGATCGCCATTCACCACCACGGCCCATCGCACACGTTCTTCGACGGGTACACCGACGCACCGGAGCTCATCGGATCGACGCCGTACGCGACCTCCGCCCAGTACCGGGGGACGATGAGCGACCTCATGGAGTTCCTTGGACCGCTCTCGCAGCGCGGGATCACCTCCGCGGGCATGTCGGATGAGGAAACCGACTGGCCCGCGGGCGTGCTCTACCTCGCAACGGACTCCGGTGACTCGCCCTCCAAGGATGACCTCCTCAGCCGTCCCGTCGAGCGGGTGTACAACGGCCAGCGAGTCATCGAGGTGTACAACGCTGGGTACGAGATCGATCACCTCGGCGAGGAGAAGGCGACCCTAGCGGACGTGGCGGCGGCGATTGATGCGGCCGCACCGGACCAGTACCTCGGCATCGTCTTCAACGACGAGACGATCACGAAGGACTTCGATCTCATCGAGCCGCTCTTCGAGCTCCTCCGAGAGCGGGGCGTGCAGGTCCGGACGGTGAGCGAACTCCTCGGAGGGCGGTAGGGCCTCACCCACCGGCGCGGAAGAAGTCCGGCTCCCGCTTCGCGAGGAGCGCCGCGACGCCCTCGCGGAAGTCGGGGCCGCGAATCATCTCCTCGAGGAGGGCCCGGGCTTCGGCCACGGACGTCGCAACGTCGCGGTGGAGGTCGGCATACACCTGCCGGCGGGTGGCCCGGAGCGAGGAGGGGGCGACCCGGTGGACGAGGCCGGCGGCGTACTCGTAGACGGCGTCCATGAGCTCGTCGCCGGGGAGCACCCGGTGGACGAGCCCCATCGCCTCCGCCTCCTCGGCGGTGAAGACGCGGCTGCTCAGGAGCAGCTCCATCGCCCGGGAAGCGCCGATGAGCCGGGGGAGGAGCCAGGAGAGACCGTACTCCGCCGGCAGCCCGAGGCGGCCGTGGGCCGTCGTGAGCTTCGCCCCCGCAGCCGCGAAGCGGATGTCGCAGAAGCAGGCGAGGACGAGCCCCACCCCGGCCGCTGGCCCGTTGATGGCTGCGATCGTGGGCTTCGAGAGCCCGAAGTGGTAGGCGAACTCCTCGTCGAATTCGGGGCGAACGCCGAACCCGGGCCGGGGGATGTCCGCCGGGGTCCCGGGATCGTAGCCCCCTTTCTCGATGTGGCCCTCCAGAGCGCGGGCGTCGGCGCCGGCGCAGAAACCACGTCCCGAACCGGTGACCACGACGACGCGCACAGCCGGGTCTTCCTCCGCCCGCTCCAGGCACCAGCGGTACTCGGTGTGCATCCGCCCAGTCCAGGCGTTCAGCCGCTCGGGGCGGTTGAGGGTGATCGTGGCGACGCCGTCCCGCACGTCGTAGCGAGTGACCTTCAGCTCCATCGGGGCGATTCTAGCCGCTCCGCCCGGTCCCGTCGGCGACTCCGCTCGCGTGGAGACCGGCGACGTAGCCGAAGGTGCACGCCGGGCCGAGCGTCGACCCCGGGCCCGGGTAGGTACCGCCGAACACCGAGGCGGAGCAGTTCCCAGTCGCGTACAGGCCCTCGATGACGGAGCCGTCCTCGCGGACCACGCGCGCCCACTCGTCCGTGAGGAGGCCGCCGAGCGTCCCGAGCTCGCCCGGGTAGATGGCGGTCGCGTAGTACGGCGGCCGGTCGAGGGGGCCGAGGTTCGGGTTCGGCTTCACACGCGGATCGCCGTAGTACCGGTCGTAGGCGCTCTCCCCACGGCCGAAATCCTCGTCGCGGCCCGCCCGCGCCATCGCGTTGAAGCGCGCCACCGTCTGCTCCAGTCCGTCCCCGTCCACGCCGATCCGCTCCGCGAGCTCCCGGAGCGTGCCCGCCCGCACGAGGAAGTTCGGCCCTGTGGCGCGGGAGGGCGTGACGAGGGGAGGGAGCGTGCCGAAGGGGTAGTACCGGCGGTGCTTCGCGTCGATGACGAGCCAGGCGGGGATCGCGGGCACCTCCCGGTGGCGCTCGTACTGCCGCCGCCAGCAGTCGACGTAGGAGGCGGATTCGTTCATGAAGCGCTGGCCTCTGGAGTCGACGATGATCCCGAACGGGTACGAACGCTCCCAGAGCAGGAAGAGGGTGGACCCGTTCGGCGCGATCGTCACGGGCCCGCCCCAGGCTTTGTCCATGAGCGCGGTGGCGGCCCCGAGCGCCTGGGCGGCCGCGATCGCGTCGCCCGTGTCGCCCGGTGCGCCGACCGCCCACTGCGTGCTCGTCGGCTTCGGCAGGTACCGCTCCCGCATCTCCTGATTCCGGTCGAACCCGCCGGCGGCGAGGATGACGCCGCGGTTCGCGCCCACGCGCACCCGTCGTCCGGCGCGCTCCGCCACCACGCCCACGACGCGCCCGCCCTCGACGAGGAGGTCGACGAAGGGCGTCTCCAACCAGATCGGGATCGAGCGCTCGAGGCAGAGCGCCAGGAGCTGGCCCACGAGGGAGCCTCCCATCGTGAGCGGGTAGCGACCGAGGGCACGGTGCTGCAGGAGGCGGCCCGTCACGCGGGCGGCAGCGAGCGCTCCGCCGGGGGTACGGAGGGCGAGCGGGAACTTCGACGCGTCGCTCGTGTGGAGAGGGATGGGCGGCATCCCAGGGTAACGGCGGAGCCGCGCCAGCCAGCCGCCGAGCCGGCGGCCGTCGAACACCGCCCCCTCGACGGCGCGGCCAGCGACGGACCCACCGGGACGTTCGGGGTAGTAGTCCGGGTAGCCGCGGACAGCGCGCCATCGGAAGCCGAGGCCACGGAGGAACTCCACCATCCGCGGGCCGTACTCGAGGAACGCTCGCCGCCGTTCGGGTGAGCTTGCCGGCCCCTGCTCGGGGACTACCGCTTCGAGGTACGCCCACGCTGCCTCGAACGAGTCCTCCAGCCCCGCCTCCCGGCTCACCGGGTTGTTCGGGACCCACAACCCGCCGCCCGACATGGCGCTCGAGCCGCCCACGAGCTCCGTCTTCTCGAGCACGAGCGGCTCCAGCCCATGTTCGCGGACGGTCAGGGCGGCGACCAGCGCCCCCGCACCGCTCCCCACGATGACGACGTCCGTCCGGTAGTCGAACTCCATCTCCGCTCCCTCCCGCTCTCAGTACGCCGTCCAGCCGCCGTCGACGACGACGACGGCGCCGTTCACGTAGGAGGCCTCGTCCGAGACGAGGAAGGCCGCCACTGCCGCGATCTCCTCCGGCTTGGCGACGCGGGGCATCGTTCCCATCCCGAGCTGGAGCCGGGCGAGGCCGAAGGTGTTCGGCTCGCCGCCGAGGCCGATGGCTGTCTCGACGGCGCCGGGGCAGAGCACGTTGCACCGGATCCCCTCGCCCGCGTACATGAAGGCGATGTTGCGGGTGAGGCCGACGAGGCCGTGCTTCGAAGCGGTGTACGCCGCGCCGGCCCGGCCGCCGTGGAGCCCACCGATGGAGCCCGTGTTCAGGATCGCCCCGCCCCCCTGCGCCCGCATGATCGGGATCGCCTTCCGGCAGACGAGGAACGGTCCGGTGAGGTTCACCCGCAGGACGCGCTCCCACAGCTCCAACGGCAGGTCGCCCGCGGGGGTGACGCCGTCCATGATGCCCGCGTTGTTGCAGAGGATGTCCAACCGGCCGAACGCTTCGACCGCCGAATCGATCATGCGCTCCGCGTCTGTCTCGGCGCCGACGTCGCCCACGAACCCCACGGCGCGGCGGCCGGCGGCCTGGAGCCGCGAGACCACCTCGCGGACGCGATCCTCGACGACGTCCGCCACCACCACGGCCGCTCCCTCGGCCGTGAACCGCTCCGCCATCGCGCGGCCGATCCCCGAGCCGGCGCCCGTGATCACAGCAACCTTTCCTTCCAGCCGCACCGCGATCCTCCCTCGAACGAGACGTCCCCTCGATCATCAATGGGCACGCGAGCCGATGGGAAGGCCTTCCGGTCCCGAAGCGGGGCGCCGTTCGGTCCTATGACAGACGTTTCCTCGGACCGAACCGCGGGCGCGAGAGCCAGGCGGCGCCTCCGGCAAGGAGGAGCACGACCAATGCTCCGAGCGCGTACCACCGGAGCCCGGCGAACCATCCCTCCTCCGACTCCCCGAAAGCCCGGCGGAGCGTTCGCTCCGCCTCCGCGTCCGGCAGGAGCACGGCGCCCTCGGCGGAGACCGTGATGGTGATGCTCGCCGTCGCCTCAGCGCCGGCGGCGTCCCGTACCGAGAGGGTCACGGTGTGCCGGCCCGGGCTAAGAGTGCGGACATCGAGCCGCTCGCCCGTCCCGAGTTCGCCGTCGCGATCGGAGCGCCACCGCAGGGCGTCGCCGCGCAGCGCCCCGTCCTCGGCGTCGAGAGCCGCGGCGCCGAAGACGACGGTCTCGCCCGCCCGGAACGTGCTGCCGTCAGCCGGCGCGACGATGACCGGGAACGGCGGGCTGTTCCCGATGCGGTACCGGTCGGCCGTCACCGCCTCAGCGGCGTGGAACCCGTCGCTGGCCACGACGCGGAAGCGCAGCGCCTCGGTCGACGGGATCCCGTTCAGGCTCGACAGCTTGGCCGTCGTCACACCGAGGCCGGCCGCAAGGACCTCCCAGGTGGCGCCGTCGTCGGTGCTGTAGAAGAGCGTGAAGCTGAGGTCGTCACCGTCCGGGTCATCGGCCCGCCACGCGAGCTCGACCGGCCCCGCGAGGTCCCCGCCGCCGGTCGGCCGCTCGAACGTCACCGTGGGCGGGTTCGCCGACGCCACGCGCGCGTCAACCTCCCGGCCCCTGAAGAGCAGCACCACGCGTGCGGTGCCCGGGGGCAGCCGGAGGAGCTCGATGACCTGGTCCGCATCGGCGACCCGCCCGTGGTGTGGGCGCGGGTCGAGGGAGGCGAGCGGTTGCAGCCCGAGCTCTCGGCCTCCCGAGTCTTCGAAGCGCACGGCGAACGGCCCCCCGGCCGCCGCGATGGCGCGGCTCCGCGCCTCAGCCTCGTCAACGGCAGCGACGGGCGGCGACGGCACGGGGAGGAACGCATCGATGCTCGCCGCAGCCCCGTCCGGGTCGAGCGTGGCCGCCACGAGCGCGAACGTCGCCGGTTCTGTCCGAGCACGCGCGTTCCAGGCGATCAACGGTAGAGTTGCTACCGCGCCGCCGAGTGTGCCGGGAAGGGCGAGGTTGAGCGAGGCGGGCGAGCAGGGCACACCGAGTGCCTGCAGGAGGAGGCAGTACGCGTACGGGTCCGTCCACCAGGGCGCTCGGTACCCCATGAGCGGGAAGGCGACCTGACCGGTGGGGCCATCGGGGTCGTTCCCGATGACGGTCGGCTGAGAGACGTTCTCGGGCCAGATCCACCAGTACACGTCGAGCCCGTAATACCCGGCGGGGTCGGGCCCCGCGAGACGGCAGTCCGAGTACGGGTACGGGTAGCCGATGTCGATGGTCCCGTTCGGAGGACCCTCGCTCCCTTCGCAGAGGGCGTGATTCAGTCCAAGGTTGTGCGCCAGTTCGTGGGCGATCGTGATCCCCCCGACGACGTTCCACGGCGCATCGTTGCGGACGTCGGTCGTCATATGGCCGAAGGCCACTCCGTGCGTCGCCCATCCCCAGTACCCGCCCATGTCAATCGAGGGGTCGACCATGCCGTAGAACATCTGCTGCTTGTTGGGATCGGTCCACGTGCGCACCCAAGCGATGGTCGCGGTGAGGGCGTTTCGATCCTTGACGTCCGCGAGGTCCCATTCCTCGCCGTCACTGTGCCCGGCGGGGAATACCAGGGTGCCAGTGCCCGGGATGGTGCCGACGCCCCCGAGCGGGCTCTCGACCTCGAGGTCCGATTGGATGCTCGCGTCCCAGAACACGTCACTCACCGGGAGGAAGCGAAGGAGCGAGAGGAGTATCTTCGCGACCTCGACCGTGTGCTCCTGGAAGAGGTACGTGAGCTCCGGCGCGTTCGGGTCAGGCTCCTGGTGGAGGTGCACGTGGACGAGTCGCACGGCGATCGGGTCTACGGCGGTGAAGGACACCGTTTCGGCGATGAGGTTGTCGTCGGGGTCGGCCTCGTGCTCCACGCTCTGCGGGGAGCCACGGAAGACCAAGGCCTTGAGCATCAGCTCCCCCGGCTGAATCCAGTCGAAGGGCAGGACGAACCAAAGGCTGTCGTCCAGGTTCAGCCGCTCGCCGCCATCCGGGCGGGCGGTGATCGGCCCGTTCTCCGGCCAGACCACGCCGAGGAACTGGTTCCCCCGCCAGCCCCCGAGCCCCGCGCTCACGTCAGCGAGCGACGCCTCGTCGCTCTCCGTTCGAACGTACACGCGGACGACCGTCATGCGCTCGGCCACGAGCGGCATCCCGTTCTCCAGGTTCTGGATCCCCTGCGTCACCTCCATCGCCACTGCCTCCAGTCCGACCGTTTCCGGTTCGGCGAGTTGCGGCGGCGTCGGGGTGGGCGATGGGACCGCGAGGCCGAGCGGAGTCGGGGTGGGCGAAGGCACCGCAACCCCGAACGGGGTCGGCGTCGCGGTCGGGATCGCCACCCCTGGCGGCGTCGTGGCGGCGGTGGCAGGAGGCAGCGGCGTGCTCGTGGGCGCCACGGTGAAGGAGACCGGCGGCGGGGTCGGTGTCGCCGTCGGGAGCGGCCGTGGTGTCGGCGTGAGGGTGGCTGTCGGCGTCGGGGTCGCGGTAGCCGTAGCCGTCGGCGTTGGCGTCGGGCTCGGGGTAGGGGTGGCAGTGGGAGTCGGAGTGGGAGTGGGGGTCGCCGTCGGCGTCGCGGTCGGCGTGGGCGTGTTCGTGGGAGTGGGTGTCACGCGCGGCGTCGGCGTCGGAGTGGGGGTGGGAGGCTCTTGCGCGCTCGACCGCGAGGGCGCCCCCGAGAGCACGGCGAGGGCGAGGAGGCATGAGAGCAGGAAGCGACGCACGGGGCACCCCCCTCGGCCCGCGACCGCGGCCCCTCGGACTGAGGCGGATACGCTACTCGGTTCCGATCGATCCGTCAACCCGTCACGGATCGCGGGGACCGCGATCCGTGGACGGCACGGCGGCGAACTGCAGAGGATCGAGATCGTGGGGCACTTCCGGGATCACTTCTCGTCAGTGGCAGCGGAGTACTCCCGCTACCGCCCTCGGTACCCGGAGGCGCTCTTCGACTTCCTCGCCGACCTCGTTCCCGGCAGCAGTGCGGTGTGGGATTGTGCTGCGGGCAGCGGTCAGGCGACCGTGCCGCTCGCAGCGCGCTTCGCCCGCGTCGTCGCCACCGACGCGAGCGCGGAGCAGCTCTCCGCCGCGCCTCGCCTCGCGAACGTCGAGTACCGGGTAGCGACGGCGGAGCGCTCGGGCCTGCCGGGCGGGACCTTCGCCCTGATCACCGTCGCGCAAGCGCTCCACTGGTTCGACCTCGGCCGCTTCTACCGCGAAGTCCGACGGGTGGCGAGGCCGGGCGGCGTCCTCGCCGTCTGGTGCTACGGGACGATGGTGCTCGAGGGGGAAGAGGTGAATGCGGCTCTCATGCACCTCTACCGGGACGTCCTCGGGCCGTACTGGCCCGCGGAGCGGCGGCACGTGGAGACGGCGTACCGCGACCTCCCGTTCCCGTTCGAGGAAGCGCCGGCCCCGCGGTTCGAGATGGCGGAGCGGTGGACCCTCCGGCAGCTGCTCGGCTACCTCGCAACCTGGTCCGCCCGACAGCGGTACCTCGCGGAGCGGGGCGCCGATCCCCTGGTGCCGTTCGCGGCGCGCCTCGCCGACCTCTGGGGCGACCCCGAACGTCCTCGCCTCGTCCGCTGGCCGCTGGCGCTCCGCGTGGGCCGGGTCCGGTGATCGGTTGACCGCCACGGATCCGTCGGCGATGCTGCCGGCGATGCCGCTGCCGCTCGAGCCGCTCGACTCGCTCGAAGTGCAGATCCTCGTCGACAACGTGGCCGATGCGCTCCTGCCCGCGAAGGACGGCATCGTGACGCGCAGGCCGTGGGGTCCTTCGGTCGAGAACCCGCTCCTCGATGCGCCGGCCGTCGCCTCTGCGGTGGTGGGGGAGCACGGCTTCGCCTGTCTCGTCACCGCCCGACGCGGAAAGCGGCTGCACCGGCTCCTCTTCGATGCGGGGCTCTCGCCCGGGACGCTCGTCCACAACCTCGAACGGCTGGAGCTGGACCCCCGGGAGATCGAGGCGGTGGCCCTCTCGCACGGGCACTTCGACCACACCGGCGGCCTCGCGGGCCTCGTCGAGCGGTTGCGGGGGCGGGAGCTTCCCGTCCTCGTGCACCCCGATGCCTTCCGGCAGCGGCGCTCGAACCCGCCGTCAGGACGCGTCCTCCCCCTTCCGCCGCCCTCGCGCGCGGCGCTGGAGGGGGCCGGCTTCCGGCTCGTCATCGACCGGGAGGCGCACGTCCTCTTCGACGGCCTCCTCGCCCTCAGCGGCGAAGTGCCGCGGGTGACGGAGTTCGAGCAGGGGTACCCGTACTTCGAGTACCGGGACGGGGAGGAGTGGCTTCCGGAGCCCCACCTGATGGACGACCAGGCCGTCGTCGCCCGCGTGCGCGGCCTCGGCGCGGTGGTGATCACCGGCTGCGGCCACGCCGGGGCGGTGAACATCGCCCGCCGCGCCCTCGAACTCACGGGAGAAGAGCGGCTCGCGGGCCTCATCGGGGGGCTCCACCTCCAGCCGCTCGGCTTCTTCGCCATCCCCGAGACGGTCGCTGCCCTCGCCGCCCTCCAGCCGCGCCTCGTGGCCGCCGGCCACTGCACCGGCTTCGAGGCGCAGCGACTGCTCGCCGCGGCGATGCCGGAGGCGTTCGTGGTCAACGCCGTCGGCACGACCTACCGGTTCACGGCGCCCACTCCGTGAACACCCCCAGCCCGTTAACGCTCGCGGTGCAAACTCGAGGGCCATGCTGAAGCGCGCGGCGAGCGCCGAGTTCGTGGGCACCTTCCTCCTCGTGTTCGCCGGCCCCGGAGCGATGGCCGTCGACGCCGCCTCCGGAGGGGCAGTGGGGGGTGTAGGCATCGGCCTCGCGTTCGGTGCTGCGGTTGCGGGGGCGATGGCGGCCTTCCGCGCGATCTCGGGGGCGCACATCAACCCCGCAGTGACCGTCGGGTTTCTCTTGCGAGGGGAACGCTCGGCGCGGGAGACGGGAGCGTACCTCCTCGCGCAACTCGGCGGCGCCGTTGCGGCAGCGGCAGCCGTGCGCGGGATCGTGGGCCCCGCAGGGGAGCTCGGTGCGAGCGCACCGCGCATCGGCGGCACCGACGCCGCCCTCCTCTCGGAGGTCCTCCTCACGTTCTTCCTCGTCCTGCTGGTGTTCCGCGTCGGGAACGACCATTTCCTCGGCCCGCTGGCGGTCGGCGGCTATGTGGCCCTCGCCGCGACGGGGTGGGGCCCCGTCGCGAACGCTTCCATGAACCCGGCGCGCTCGTTCGGACCGGCGCTCGTGGCGTCGGCGTGGGCCGCGCACTGGGTGTACTGGGCCGGACCGCTCGCCGGTGCCGCGCTGGCGGCGCTCGCTGACCGCATCCTCGGCCCCGAGCCTCCGCCCGGCAGCGGCGCGACTCCGGTCCGGTGAGCTACGGCGCGCCGGGGCGCCGCCGTGCACGAGCTCCCGCCGCGAGGCCCGCCCCGGCGGCGAGGCCAACGAGCGCCGCGCCGACGGCCGCGAGCGCCGGACCCTGGCTCTCGGCCGCACGGCCCGTGCCGGTCGCCGGCGGAGCAGGCGTCGGCGTCTGGGTAGGCTCCTGGGCCGCAGGCGGGAGCACTGCGGCCGCGTACGGGCGGAGCGGCGGCTCCGCCGCGAGCATCGCGCCTCCCGTGATTCGCTGGAAGGCGAGCCCGCCGAGCTCCTCCGCCTTCGCCGCCGCCACTTCGGCCGTCACGCCCGGCACGAAGGTGCCGCAGACCGTGGGGTCGAGCCGCGACGGGTCGGCGGGTCCATCGTTGAGGAGCGCGTCCCGGACGAGAGCGTAGACGGCACCGTCAGCCGGGAACTGGATGTGCAGCAGCCCGGAGTCCGGGCACACCTCCTGCACGGCGATGTTCCGGACGCGGGCCCCCGGTACCGCCTGGAGGGAAGAGCGTTCCGCGGGCGGGATCACGACGTCGTCCGTCTGCGAGTAGATGACGGTCCAGTCGACGCCGGGGACCGTCTCACCGCCAGCGTTCGCGGCTGCGATGAGGCGTGAGCCGGGCACCATCTGCCAAACGGCAGCGGGACAGGCTCCGGCGGCGCAGAACGCCGCCGCCGCGTCCGACCCATGGTTCGCCGGCGCGAGACCGATGACGTCGCTGACCTTCTCCCGCAGGTCGGGCCAGAACTTCAGCGCCCAGCGGACGTTCAGCCCTCCCTGGCTGTAGCCGACGACTGCCACCCGCTCACCGGTCACGGCGTGCATCTGGCGGATGGCGAACACGACCCGCTCCGCCGTCTCCTGGATGTCGGCCGTTCCGAACTCCTTCGTGTCGACCGTGCAGACGTCGAACCCCTCCGCTTCGAGCGCGGGAACGTACGACCAGTCCCAGTTCTCCGGCCCGGTGAGCCCCGTCCCTGGCACGAGGAGGACGGGCCCGCGCACGCCCCACCCGAAAGAGGCCGGGCAGTGGAGGGCGGCCTGCAGCTCGGCCAGGGGCTCGGTGAGCTCCGGCCCCTCGGCGCGGGCGGCGCGCGTCGGCCAGATGTTCGCTGACACGAGCAACGCGAGCAGGGCGATGGCAAGCGAGCGCATGATGCACCCCCTCCATCAGTTGTTCGGCGCGCTACGCTACGTCCCGCGAGCGGCATCCGCAAGGCCCCTCCGTCCCGAGCCGCGACCGCTCTCCCGACTCGGGGGCAGATGTGGCGGACGGAGCGGAGGTCGAAGGTAGAATTCGCGCAAGAACAACCCTCTGGACCGGTGGGCTCTCGATGCCGGGGAGCGAGCCCTACACCTGGGTCGGGGTCGGCCTCATTGCTGGGTACGGGTTGTTCGCCGCCCTGATTCGAGCGCTCGCGATCCGTCCCCAGGTGCGCCGGTTCACGCTGGCCGAGCTCGATGCCGTCGCGACGGAGCTGAAGCGCCCCGTGGCGCCCCGCGACGGAGAGCGCCCCGCCCCCGAGTGGATCGATCAGCTTCACAAACAGATCGAGGCGCATCGGTGCCGGCTTCGTCCCCGAAGCGGCTGGCGAGCTCTGCCGGAGCTGGTCCTGGCGGCGTTCTCCTGGTCTGGCTGGGAGGAGTTTGCGGCCTGGCGCACCATCCACCACGTCGAGCGGGCGCTTCTCCTCTACGACGAGCCGAGCTCGGTGCGCGCGAAGCTCGCCCGGGTGCTCGCGGAGGCGGGGGAGCTCCCGCCTGGGGCGCGTCGGGAGTGGGAGCAGCGGATCCGAGAAGCGCTCGAGCGCGAGGAGGGGGGCGGTGCTGGGAGCCAGGACCAAGCGAAGGCGAAGGCTACCCTCCTCCATGAAGCACTCGGCGCTTTGTACGACGCCCGCGACGCCGGCTTCGCCCAGCGGGTCTTACGGCAGAACGTCGCCACCGCGCTCCTCGTGGCCGGACTCGCCCTGCTCTTGGTCCTCCACCTCCTCGGCTTCGGAATCATCCTCCTCGCCGGCGCGGTCGGCGGATTCACCGCCCGCGTCGCCCGGCTCCTCCGCAGCGCGCGGGTGCCGACGGATTACGGACTCGCCTGGAGCTCCGTCCTCCTCGCGCCGGTGGTCGGCGCGCTGAGCGGATGGGGTGGCGTGCTGCTCCTCGCCCTCCTCCAGCAGCTCGGTGTCCTCTCGCTCGAGGAGCTCACCCTTCGGGTGCCACCACCCAGCCGATGCTTCGACCCGGACACGACCGCCGTCGCGTTCCTCTTCGGATTCAGCGAACCCCTCCTGAACCGGATCGCCAACCGGGCTGCGTCTACCTTCGTCGGCGACCAGCCCCCACCAGAGGGCGAGCCACCGCCCGCCCGTTAACGGAGCGTTCCTCCGGATAGCCGATACTCCGAGGGGGATGGAAGGTCGGCCGACGATCCTCTTCCTGTGCGTCCACAACGCGGGCCGTTCGCAGATGGCGGCGGCGTTCGCGCGGGCGCTCGCGGGCGAGCGCGTCGAGGTGCTGAGCGGGGGCTCCGACCCCGCCGATGCGGTCCATCCGCTCGTCGCCGCGGCGATGGCGGAACGCGGGATCGACCTCACGGCGTCTCAGCCTCGCCGGTACACGGAGGCCGACCTCGCACGGGCGGACGTCATCGTGACGATGGGGTGCGGCGAGAGCTGCCCCGTCCTCCCCGGCAAGCGTTATGTAGACTGGCCGCTGCCCGACCCAGCCGGCGAGCCGCTCGAGCGGGTGCGCGAGATCCGGGACGAGATCGAGCGGCGAGTGACGGGGCTGCTCGCAGAGCTCCTCACTCGCCCGTGAAGGCCGGTCCGGCAGGGCGGTGACGGAGTTTGCGCCGTCCTTACCGCTATCCAACCGAGGGGAAACGTTCGCGGCGTACCGTACATCCTGCCCCGCCACTCTCCCGTCCTGCCGGGGCAGGGCCCGCACCCGCCTCCGCCCTGGTGCGGGCCCTCCGTCCTCACCCGCCTCCACGCGCCCCTTCGACCGCCCGCCCGACGTCTTCGGCGCCCACCGCGCCGTGGGAGGCATGCCACACGGCCTCTCCCCTCCAGAGGACGAGCGCCTGGGGAGACTCGTGCCGGACACCCGTCAGCTCCTCGATGCGGCGTGAGAGATCCTGCTGACGGGAGACGTCGACGAGGTGGAGCCGGCCGCGGTACTGCCGAAGGCGAAGTCTCGCGAGCGCGCTCACCGGGCAGTACGGGTCGTGGAGGAAGAGGACCACGGGCTCCCTCCAGGAGGCCGCGAAGAGCTCCTCGAGCTCCTCTGCTCCCCGGAGAGGCACCACGTTCCCGCCCCGCATCCACGCACGCAGCTGCTCTCGCATCGCTCGCCACCTCCAGCACTGGTTCCGGAGGGAGTATCTCCCCTCCGCGTGGACCTGCACCGTGACGGCGGACACGGAGCCCAATCGCCGCTCGCCCGCGGAGCGGTTTCGGCGTATCCTTACCGGTCGGCAGAGGGCCGAACCTTCACGTTTGCGTGAAGGTGGACGGGGGCGCATACTTTGCATATCGCTGGGAGGGGCGCGTGCGACACCTGGTCCGACTGATCCCGTACCTGAAGCCGTACCGACTGCTCCTCGTCTTCGGGATCCTCTGCACGATCGCGTCCTCGACCCTCGTCATGCTGAACCCGCTCCTCGTGGGGTGGGCGATCGACTTCGGACTGAAGCCGGTCCGGGACGAGAACGGCATCGCCATCGACTTCGCGGGGAACGAACGGCTCCTGCTCTTCGCCGCGCTCGCAATCGTCCTCGTGGCGATGGGGCGAGGGCTCGCCGCCTTCGGGCAGCAGTTCATCGGAGAGAACATCGGCCAGCGCGTGGCGTACGACCTGCGGAACCGGATCTACGACAACATCCAGCGGCTCAGCTACGCGTACCACGACCGCGTCCATTCGGGGCAGATCATGTCCCGTGCGACGCAGGACGTGGAGAACATCCGCATCTTCGTCAACATGGGCGCCATCCGCCTCTTCTACATCATCCTCCTCCTGCTGGTGGCGCTCGTGGGGATGTTCGCGATCCACTGGCAGCTCGCGCTCGTGAGCCTCGTGACGATCCCCATCATCGCCTGGCGCTCGATCGTGACGAGCCGGAAGCTCCGGCCGCTCTGGCTCGAGATCCAGCAGAACCAGGCGGAGATGACCCAGGTCGCCGAGGAGGGGTTGTCCGGCATCCGGGTCGTGAAAGCGTTCGCGCGCGAGGAGTACGAGGCGGAGAAGTTCGCGAAGCGGGCGGCTCGGCAGCGAGACCTGAACTACCAGCAGGCCCGGATTCAGGCGGTGCACGCGCCGCTCATGACGGCGCTCTCTATCTTCCAGCAGGGCTTAACGGTCGGCTTCGGTTCCTGGCTCATCGCGAAGGGAAGCCTCCAGCCCGGTGCGCTCCTCACGTTCGTGCTCTGGCTGAACCTCATGCAGCTCCCCGTGCGCTCGCTCGGCTGGATCATCAACATCTTCGCGCGCGCCTCGAGCGCCGCCGAGCGCGTCTTCGAACTCATCGACGCCGAGTCCGAAGTGAAGGAGAAGCCGAACGCCATCGTGCTCCGGGACGTGAAGGGGCACGTCCGGTTCGAGAACGTCTCCTTCTCCTACAACAACGTGAGCCCGGTGCTCGAGGACATCACCATCGACGCCCCGCCGGGGAAGATCGTGGCCCTCCTCGGGCCGGCGGGGAGCGGGAAGTCGACGATCGTGAACCTCATCCCCCGCTTCTACGACGTCTCGGCGGGCCGGATCACCATCGACGGGATCGACATCCGGGACGTCACCCTCGAGTCCCTTCGGCGGAACATCGGCATCGTCCAGCAGGACGTGTTCCTCTTCGTCGGGACGATCCGCGACAACATCGCCTACGGGAAGCCGGACGCCACCCAGGAGGAGATCGAACGGGTGGCGAAGGCCGCCCGCATCCACGACTTCATCGTGAGCCTCCCGAACGGGTACGACGAGTGGGTCGGTGAGCGCGGCGTGACGCTCTCCGGAGGGCAGCGGCAGCGCATCGCCATCGCCCGCACGCTCCTGCTCGATCCGAAGATCCTCATCCTCGACGACGCCACCGCCAGCGTCGACTCCCAGACGGAGTTCCTCATCCAGCAGGCGCTGCACGAGCTGATGACCGGGCGGACGACCTTCGTCATCGCCCAGCGGCTGCGGACCGTGCGCCGCGCGGACGAGATCATCGTCCTCGACCGCGGGCGGATCATCCAGCGGGGCACGCACGAGGAGCTCGTGAAGCAGGAAGGCCTCTACCGCCGCATCTACGAGCTCGAGCTGAAGGACCAGGAGGAGGCGCTCGGCCGCGCCATCGCCGAGGAGCAGCGGCGGCGGCTGCAGCGCCTCTCGCCTGCTCCCTCGCCGGGCGGGGGAGGGAGCTGATGGCGTTCTGGGGCGGCGCCGGCGCGGGGGGCTGGAGCATCGGCATCGGCGGCCAGGCCGGAGGTCCGAGCCGCTTCGCCCGTGCCGGGTACGACGGCTGGACCGAGGAGTACCTCGGCAAACCGTACGACGCGGAGGTCGTCCGCCGCCTCCTGCCGTACCTGAAGCCGTACAAGTGGCACGTGGCAGCGGCCGTGCTCTGCATGGTGCTCTTCGCGGTCGCGCAGTTCCTCCTGCCGCTCCTCATCGGTCTCACCGTCCGTGCCGGCCTGAACGGGAACCTCGACCGCGTCTACACGCTCACCGGCGCCATGCTTGGGTTGGCGGTGCTCGCCTTCTTCTCGGCGATGATCCAGCAGCTGACGACCGCGTACGTCGGCACCCGCCTCCTGTACCAGCTGCGGACGGAGATGTACGAGCACATCCAGGGGCTCTCGCTCAGCTTCTTCGACGACATGGAGGTGGGTCGCATCATCAGCCGCCTGACGAGCGACGTCACGGTGATGCAGGAGCTGCTGACGAGCGGCTCGCTCACCTTCGCCGCCGACTTCGTCGGCCTCGCCATCGTCGTCGCCGTCCTCCTCTCCCTCGACTGGAAGCTCGCCCTCGTGACCTTCGCCGTCGTGCCCCCGCTCGTCGCGATCATGGCCTGGTGGGCTCGGCACGCGCGCGCCGCCTTCATCAACGTCCGAGTCAAGATCAGCCAGCTCTACGGCACCCTCGGCGAGAACGTCGCCGGCGTGCGCGCCATCCAATCCCTCTCCCGCGAGGACGTGAACGCCCGGCTCTTCGACCGGCTGAACCAGGAGAACCGGAACGCGAACATCTGGGCGGGCATGCTCACCGCGGCGATCATGCCGGTGATCGAACTTGCCGTGGCGATCGCCACCGCGCTCGTCCTCGTCGTGGGCGGCTTCCTCGCGCTCCGCGCATCGTCCGTCGACGTCGCCACTACCCTCGGCGCACTCACCGCCTTCGCCGTCTACGTGGCCCGCTTCTTCGACCCCATCCGCGACCTCGTCCTCCAGTACACGATGCTCCAGCGGGCGATGGCCGGCGGCCAGCGCATCTTCGAAGTGCTCGACACGGAGCCGAAGGTAAAGGACAAGCCGGACGCCATCGAGCTCACGGAAGTACGCGGCCAGGTCGACTTCGAGGACGTCTGCTTCGAGTACGTCCCCGGGGTCCCGGTGCTCAAGCACATCAACCTGCACGTCGAGCCGGGGGAGACGGTCGCCTTCGTCGGCCACACGGGCGCCGGGAAGACGACGATCACCACGCTCATCGCCCGCGGCTACGACGTCACGTCAGGCGCGATCAAGATCGACGGCATCGACATCCGCGACATCAAGCGGCGGTCGCTCACCCGCCACATGGGGGTCGTCCTCCAGAACCCGTACCTCTTCAGCGGCACGATCCGCGAGAACATCGCCTACGGCCGTTCCGACGTCACCGACGAGGAGATCATCGAGGCGGCGAAGGCGGTCGGCGCACACGACTTCATCATGCGGCTCCCGGACGGCTACGACACCGAGATCGTCCAGGGCGGGCACAACCTTTCGGTCGGCCAGCGCCAGCTCATCAGCTTCGCCCGGGCGATCGTCGCCAAGCCCCGCATCCTCGTGCTCGACGAGGCCACGGCGTACGTCGACACCCAGACGGAGGCGATCATCCAGCGGGCCCTCGCCCGCCTCCTGGAGAACCGCACCTCGTTCGTCATCGCCCACCGCCTCTCCACGATTAGATCCGCCGACCGGATCGTGGTGCTCGACCATGGGGAGATCGCCGAGATGGGCACGCACGACGAGCTCCTCGCGAAGAACGGCATCTACGCGAACCTGTACCGGATGACGTACGAGCAAGAGGCAGCGCGCGCCGAGGAGGCCCTCATGGGAGAGGACGAGGCAGTCGCCCGCCGACGGAGGGCGGAGCTCGGCGCCCCCACCCCGGAAGCGGCCGCCGGGTCGTGAGGGCCCGGGGATTCCCCGGACTTTCCCAGACGAACCCCCGGATCCGGCCGAGGGAGACCCCCGAAGCTCCTCGCCCCTCCACGCTCGAATCCCCGCGAACGGGCCGACATTCTCGGCTCCTCCCCCGCCCGATCCCCGGCCCTCCTCCCCTGCCTTCGAACTCGTGGCAGCCGGTTCCCCCGTTCCCCCCGCCGCCGACTACTACAATTCCCTACCATCTCGCCTACCGCTTGTTTCCTAGGAGTGAAGCTTGGGGGAGCTCGCGGCACTGGGAGCAGCCCTCGTCTGGGCCTTCGCGAGCGCGGCCTTCACTGCCCTCGTAGCGCGAGCATCGCCGCTGTGGGTCAGCGGCCTGCGGCTCGCCAGTGCGAGCGCCGTCATCGCCCTCCTCGCGATCCTGACAGGGGCGGTGACGCACTTCGGCGAGATCCCGCCGCTCCGGCTCGCAGCCGTCGCCGGGAGCGGCGTCCTCGCTTACGCGGTCGGGGACACGTGGTACATGCGGGTGCTCGGGCGGATCGGGATGTCGCGCGCCTTCCCGGCGTCGATGGCGATGTTCATCGCGCTCACCGTCGCCGGCGGGGTCGTGGTGCTCGGGGAGCCGTTCACGCCGGGGCTGCCGGTCGGCGGAGCGGCGATCGCCGTCGGGATCTGGCTCCTCGCGAGGGAGTCGGGCCGCGCGACAGCGGGGGCCGGGGCCGCGGGAGAAGCGGCGGGGTCCGTCGCGGCGTTCGTCGAGCTGGTCGGCGTCGCGGCCACGTGGGCTGCGGCGACGCTGATCTTGGCGTGGGGACAGGAGGGCCTGAACGCCCTAGAAGTGGGGCTCCTGCGGACGCCCACGGCGGCGGTGGCGGTGCTCGCCGTGGCGGCGCTCGCCGCACGTGACGGCTTCGTGCTGCTGCGGTCGCAACGGCGCGTGCTGCTGGGAATCGGCGCTGCTGGGGCGCTCGGAACGGCGGGAGGGACGCTCCTGTACATCTTCGCCGTCGCAGAGGCTGGGGCCGCCCGCACGGCGGTGCTCTCGGCGACGTCACCGGTCATGGCCCTTCCGGTCGCGCTCCTCGTCCTCCGCGAGCCGATCACGGCGGGGAGGGTAGCCGGCACGCTCGCGTGCGTGGCGGGCATCCTCCTGGTGGTCGTCTGAGGCGAGCGTCCCGCTGGTACGATCGAACCAGGATGCTGGACTCCGTCGTCATCGAAGTCACCGGCGGACAGGGCGGCCATGGGCTCGTGAGCTTCCATCGGGAGAAGTACGTCCCGAAAGGGGGTCCTGATGGAGGCGATGGCGGCCGCGGGGGACACGTGTACCTGCGGGCGGTCGACGACGTGTACACGCTCGAGCAGTACAGGTCGCGACGCCGGTTCCAGGCGGCGGCGGGAGGCCACGGGGGACAGCGGCTGCGGCACGGCCCCGATGGAGAGGATCTCTACCTCGACGTGCCGGTCGGCACGATGGTGTTCGACGAGGACACGGGGGAGCTCATCGCCGATCTGCGGGAGCCGGGGGCGACGGTGCTCGTCGCTCGCGGCGGCCGTGGTGGGTGGGGGAACAAGCGGTTCGCGACGAGCACGAACCGGGCCCCCCACTACTCGCAGAAGGGTGAGCCCGGCCAGCACCGGCGGATACGGCTGGAGCTCCGGCTCCTCGCTGACGTGGGACTGCTGGGGCTGCCGAACGCGGGCAAGTCGACGCTCCTGTCGGTGATCTCGAACGCGAAGCCGAAGATCGCGGCCTACCCGTTCACGACGCTGGAGCCGATGCTCGGCGTCGTGCAGGTGGATTGGGAGCGGTTCACGGTCGCGGACCTGCCGGGGCTCGTCGAGGGCGCGCACGAGGGGTATGGGCTCGGATTCGAATTCCTCAAGCACGTGCGGCGGTGCCGCGTCCTCGCTCACCTCGTCGACAGCGCGTCGCCGGACCCCGTGACGGACTACGAGCTGATCCGGAGCGAGGTGCGTGCCTACGACCCCTTGCTCGACGAACTGCCCGAGGTCGTCGTCGTCACGAAGGCCGACTTGAGCGAAGTGCGGGCAGAGGAGGCGGCGGACGTCCTGCGCGAGCACACCGGCCGGGAGGTGTTCGTCATCTCGGCGGCCGAACGGCGGGGACTCGACCCGCTCGTCCGGCGGCTGTTCGAGCTGGTTCGGGAGGCGAAGCAGGCCGGCGACGTGGGGGAGGAAGAGGTCGTGCCGGTGCTTCGTCCCGCCCCGAAGCGCCGCTTCGCGGTGGAGCGGGAGGGGGACGGCTCCTTCCGGGTCGAAGGAGACGGCGTCGTCCGCTTCGTCGAGATGACGTGGACCGGGATGGAGGGCGCCGAGGACGAGATCCTGCGGCGGCTCGAGCGGTGGGGCGTGGCGCGGGAGCTGCGCCGGCTCGGCATCCGGCCGGGCGACCGGGTGCGGTTCGGCGAGGTCGAGCTCGTCTGGGAGCCGGAGGCCCTCGAAGCGGCCGAGGCGGAGGTCAGCGGCCCCTGAAGACGGGGTCCCGCTTCTCGAGGAAGGAGCGCACCCCTTCCTGGAAGTCCTCCGTTTGGCGAACCGCCTCCTGGAGGTGCTCCTCCCGCTCGATGTGGGCGGCGAGCGGAGCGGTCATCGCTTCCCGGGCGAGGCGCTTCATCGTCTCGATCGCGACCGTCGGGCCGTGGGCGATCTCCGTCGCGAGCGCCTCCGCCCGCTGAAGGAGCTCCTCGTGCGGGACGACCTCGCTCACGAGGCCGATGCGGAGCGCTTCCTGCGCGTCGACCATCCGTCCCGTGAAGAGGAGCCGGAGGGCGTGCTCCATCCCGACGATGCGGGGGAGGAACCAGGTGCAGCCCATGTCCGCCGAGAGACCGCGCTTGACGAAGATGGCGCTGAACCTCGCCTGGTCGGACGCGATGCGGATGTCGCAGGCGAGGGCGAGGGAGAAGCCAGCGCCGACGCAGGCGCCGTTCACCGCGGCAAGCACGGGCTTCCGGCAGTTCCAGACGAGCTCCGTGGCCCGGTACCGGCTGCGGGTCTTCGCCTCCCGCTGCGGGAAGGGGCGCGGTACCTCGTCCTCGCCCTGCTCCGTCGCCGTGAGGTCCGTGCCGGCGCAGAAGCCGCGGCCGGCGCCGGTGATGACGACCGCCCGCACGGCGTCGTCGCTATCCGCCTGGGAGACCGCGTGCTCCACCTCAGCCCAGGATGCCCAGGTCATCGCGTTCAGCTTCTCGGGCCGGCTCAGCGTCAACCAGGCGACGCCGTCGCGCACCTCGTAGCGGATGTGGCGGAACTCCATCGCTGCCCTCCGCGGAACGGTTAGGCGGATCCTACCGGTCTCCCGCGGCGGGAGTCACCTCCGCAGGTGCGCCGGGCGGGCGGCGCGGGTACCCTGGCGCCGATGAGGGCGCTCCGCTTCCTCGGACCGGGGAAGGTCCAGCTCGTCTCGGTGCCCGACCCGGACCCCGGGCCCGGCGAGGTTGTGCTGCGCGTCCATGCGACCGGGCTGTGCAACAGCGACGTGCGCGTGTTCCTGGGGGAGAAGCGGGCGGCGCCTGGCGTCATCCCCGGGCATGAGTTCACGGGCGAGGTCGTGGCTGCGGGGCCGGGTGCGGAGGTGGAGCCGGGCGCGGTCGTCGCGGTCTGCCCGATCCTCGCTTGCGGGCGGTGCTCCTTCTGCCGACGAGGGTTCCGCAACCGGTGCCCGGAGCGGCGGACGCTCGGGTACGACCTCGACGGCGGGTTGGCGGAGTTCGTGCGGCTTCCGGCGCCGCTCGTCGCGCTCGGGCACCTGCTGCCGGTCGACCCGCGCGTTCCGCCGGAGCGGCGGGCGTTCGTCGAGCCGCTCGCCTGCGTCCTCCACTCGGCGCGACGGCTCGCCTTCGGCGCGGGGGTCGCCGTGGCGATCGTCGGAGGCGGCCCGATGGGGCTCGTCCACCTGCTCGTCGCGCAACGGACAGGGTGCGGCCCGACGCTCGTCGTCGAGCCGCTGCCGGAGCGGCGGGAGGTCGCGGCAGCGCTCGGCGCCGATGCGGTCGCGACCCCGGACGAGGCGGTGGAGGTCGCGAAGGAGCTGACACGTGGGCTCGGGTTCCCGGCGGTGGCGGTCGCCGTGGGGTCGGAGGGAGGCGCCGAGCTCGGTCTCCGCCTCGCGGCGCGCATGGGGCGGGTGAACCTCTTCGCCGGGTTCGCGCCCGGAACTGCCCTCACCCTCGACCTCAACCGGGTGCACTACGACGAGGTGGCGCTGTTCGGCACCCAGAACGCGCCCATCGGCCGGTACGAGGAGGCGGCGGAGATCGTCGGGAGGATGCCGGAGCTGGAGCAGGTCATCACCCATCGCTTCCGACTGGAGGAGGCCGAGACGGCGTACGCCGCGAGGCTCGAGCGGCGCGGGCTGAAGAGCGCGGTGCTCATGCTCGATTGACCGCCTCGCCCCGGAGGCGGAGGATGCGCGGGAGGAGGGAGAGATGGGCGACGAGTACCGCGACTTCACCATCGCCGCCGTCCAGGCGGCGCCCGTGTACCTCGACCGGGATGCGTCCGTGGAGAAGGCGTGCCGCTGGATCGACCGCGCCGCCGAGACGGGGGCGGAGCTGGCCGTGTTCGGCGAGACGTGGATCCCCGGCTACGCGTCCTTCGCCGAGTGGTGCGGGCACAAACGGTTCGGGAGCGCGCTGCGGCGGTTCGTGCTCAACGCGGTCGAAGTGCCCTCGCCGGCGACGGAGGCGCTCTGCCGGGCCGCGCGCAGGGCGGGCATCGACGTGGTCATCGGCGTGGCCGAGCGGGACGCCACGACCGGCGGGACGGTGTACTGCACGCTCCTCTTCATCGGGCGCGAGGGCGTCATCCTCGGCAAGCACCGGAAGCTGAAGCCCACCATGTACGAGCGCATCGTCTGGGGCGAAGGGGACGGTTCGACGCTGCGGGTGTACGAACGGCCGTACGGACGGCTGGCGGGCCTGAACTGCTGGGAGCACCAGATGGTGCTGCCGGGGTACGCGCTCATCGCCCAGGGCGTGCAGGTGCACGCGGCCGCCTGGCCCGGCTGGACGGGGACGCGGCAGGAGGTGCTCTCCGGCGCGTTCGCGATGCAGGCCGCCGCTTACGTCGTCATGGCAGGAGGGCTGCTGCGGGAGGAGGACATCCCCGAGGACCTGCGCGAGATCGTGCGGCCGATGAACGGGCATTCGGGGATCTTCGGCCCTGACGGGCGCCTCCTCGCCGGGCCGTTGGACGACGAGGAAGGGGTGCTGACGGCGAAGGCGAACCTCGGCACGGTCATGGTGCAGAAGATGATCGCCGACCACGGAGGTCACTACGCGCGCCCGGACGTCTTCCGCTTCATCGTCGACCGCCGGCCCCGGCGTCCGGTGGAGTTCGTCGACGCGCCCGCAGGAGATGAGGCGCGCACGAGCCGGGACGGGACCGGCTCGACCGAGCGGACGACAGGGGTACTGAACGGCGGGAGTGGGGAAGAGTTGGTGGCAGAGTCTTGATTCTCCCGCTCTCAGCGTCGTAAATTTCCTTGCGGAAACATGTATAAGCGCCCCCGCAGGGGCATATCAGCGGCGCCTACGAGGCGCCGCTCTGCTTTCTCGGCTGGAGCTCGATGAGGTCGTCTTCGGCGAGCAGGATGCGCACGTCGGCTGCTCGCCGAAGGTTCTGGGCCCAACCGTGTCGGAGAAAGCAGTTCACGACCACCTTGCCCTCGTCGTGGGCGACCGCCACCGCCTCCTCCAGGTCCGAATCGCCGGAGACCAGGACCGCGACGTCGTAGTGGTTCCGGAACGCTCCCACGACGAGGTCTGTGGCGATCCGGACGTCGACGCCCTCCTGACGCGGGTCCGAGCCCTCGTGGCGGACGATGTCGCCGAGCCGGTACTCGACGAGATCGTGGAAGGAGAGGCTGTCGTAGAACGGGAAGCTCTTCTGGGAAAGGGTAACGAGCTTCCGCTGGGTGTCGTCGAGGACGATACTTCCCGTCTCGAGGTCGGCACGCGGGAGTCCGAGTGCGGCATGCAGGTTGGGGAGCGCATTGTAGTAGCGCACTCGGACGAGACGAAGCTGGGCTCTTAGCCGGTCCTCGCTCATCCGAACGACCAAGTCCGCTAAGCCGCGGATGTCCACCTTCCCCTCCGTTGCGCGAGCCGCTGAGCGGAGGCAAGCGTACAGGTTTGCCCCATCGATGAAGACGATCGTTCGAAGCGCGTCCACGGGCCCAACCGCTCGAGAGTGTGAGGTGCGGAGAAGATACCACGGCGTGGGGCCGTCGAGTGCATTCCTTTCGGGGGAGCCGTAGGATCTCCACCCGGCGGCTGCCGCCGAGACCACCCTGGAGGCGAGGATGAAGTACGGCGTTGAGATCTTCCCCACCGACTACACGACCTCGGTGACGGAGCTGGGAAAGGCCGCTGAGGAGCTAGGGTTCGAATCCCTCTGGTTCCCGGAGCACACCCATATCCCGGCGAGCCGGAAGAGCCCGTGGCCTGGAGGACCGGAGCTCCCGAAGGAGTACTGGCACACCCTCGACCCGTTCGCGGCGCTGGCCGCCGTGGCGGCGGTCACCTCCACCCTGAAGCTGGGCACGGGCATTTGCCTCGTCGTCGAGCGGGACCCGATTACCACCGCCAAGGAAGTGGCGACGGTCGATTTTCTCTCGAACGGCCGCTTCCTCTTCGGCGTCGGCGGGGGTTGGAACTACGAGGAGATGGAGAACCACGGGACGAACCCGAAGCTCCGCTGGCGGATCATGCGGGAGCGCATCTTGGCGATGAAGGCGATCTGGACGCAGGAGAACGCCGAGTTCCACGGCCGGTACGTCAACTTCGACCCGATCTGGCAGTGGCCGAAGCCGGTCCAGAAGCCCCACCCGCCCATCGTGGTGGGAGGGAACGGCCCGGGGACGCTCGACCGGGTCATCGAGTACGGCGACGAGTGGATGCCGATCGCCGGGCGCGGCCCGGACCTCGCCCCCCGCATCCAGGAGCTGCAGGAGAAGGCGAAGGCGGCGGGACGCGGACGGATCCCGGTCTCCATCTTCGGAGCCCCTCCGCGGCCGGACCTCGTCGAGACGTACCGGCAGATCGGAGTAGACCGCGTCATCTTCCGCCTCCCCTCGGCAGAGCCGGAGGTCGTGCTCGAGGAGCTCCGCAAGGCCGCCGAGGTGGCGCGCGCCGTCGGGGAGTAGGCCATGCCGGAAGGCGCACCTCCCGTCCTGTACGTGGAGCGGGACGGCGTGGCGATCGTCACGCTGAACCGCCCGGAGAAGCTGAACACCCTGAACGAGGCGGTGATCCAGGGGATCGCGGATGCGGTCGAACGGGCGACGCTTTCGGAGTCGGCGAGGGCGATCATCCTCCGAGGCGCGGGGAGGACGTTCAGCGCGGGATACGACCTCACCGCCGGCGGTGAGGAGGGGGCGGGGTTCCGCCCGCGCTTCGGGGCTCCCCGTCCCGAGCCTCGGCCGGGCGCCTGGGACCCGGTGCGGGACTACGCCTTCATGTCCCACAACGTCCGCCGCTTCATGACCCTCTGGGAGTGCCCGAAACCGGTCATCGCCCAGATCCACGGCTACTGCCTTGGCGGCGCTACCGACCTCGCGCTCTGTGCCGACCTCATCTTCATGGCGGAGGACGCCATCATCGGCTACCCGCCGTCCCGCATCTACGGGACGCCGACGACGATGCTCTGGGTGTACCGGCTAGGGCTGGAGCACGCGAAGCAGTTCCTGCTCTCCGGGGACCAGATCGATGCGGCGACCGCGTACCGGATCGGGCTCTGTTCGAAGGTGTTCCCCGCCGACCGCCTCGCGGAGGAGACGGAAGCGTACGCCCGCCGCTTCGTCCACATTCCCGCGAACCAGCTGGCGCTGAACAAGCTCCTCATCAACCAGGCGTTCGAGAACATGGGGCTGCGCACCACCCAGCTTCTCGGCACCCTCTTCGACGGGATCACGCGCCACACGGAGGAAGCTCTCCGCTGGGTGGAGAGCTTCCGCGAGATCGGATTCCGGGAGGCGATTCGGCGACGAGACGCGCCGTTCGGCGACTACGGTGAGGCGAAGCGGCGTCCCGGGCGGGAGCCCAGCTCCTAGTTCTCCGTGCGCATCCGTGCCTCCGCACGCCGCCGGAGCTCCTCCGGCGGAACGTCCTCGATGTGCGTCGCGAGCTCCCACTCGAATCCGAACGGATCGCGGATCGTCGCGGTGCGGTCGCCGTAGAACTGGTCCGCTGGCGGTCGCAGCAGGGTCGCCCTTGCCGCGACGGCCTGCGACGTGGTCCCGTCGACATCGTCCACGTACAGGGTCAGACGGACGGCGTTCGAGGGCGGCTGGGGATCGACTCCCATCTCTGGGAAGGGGTCGGCGAGCATGAGGATGGAGTCGCCGAACGCGAGCTCCGCGTGGCCGATGCGCCCGTCCGGCGCCTCGAGCCGGAGCCGCTCCCTCGCCCCGAGGGCAGAGGTGTAGAAGGCGATGGCGGCCTTCGCGTCGTATGGGATGAGGTACGGATTGAGACGGGGGTAGTTCGCGGGGATCTTCTCCGGCACGGAGCACCGCCTTTCGGGCTGGGTCCACTATCGCAGATCGAACTGCGGAATGCAAGGAGTTACATTGCGGAACGTTAAGGTTCCTCAGCGCGCCAGTCGCCGCTCTTCCCTCCGCGCTTCTCGAGCAGTCGGACCGACTCGATGACGATGCCGCGGTCGAGGGCCTTGCACATGTCGTAGACGGCGAGCGCGCCGACCGCGACCGCCGTGAGCGCCTCCATCTCCACGCCCGTCGGGGCGGTGGTGGCCACCGTCGCGACGATGCGGAGCCGGTCGGGGGGCAGCGGCTCGAGCTGGACGTCGATCCCGGTGAGGGGGATCGGGTGGCAGAGGGGGATGAGGTCGCTCGTGCGCTTCGCGCCCATGATGGCCGCGAGACGGGCTACGGCCGTTGCATCCCCTTTCGGCAGCCGGCCCTCGACGAAGGCCGCGAACGTGGCAGGGGACATCCGCACGAACCCCTCCGCGACGGCGCGCCGGTCGGTGGGCGGCTTCGCCGACACGTCGACCATCCGCGCTCGGCCGGCCTCGTCCAGGTGGGTGAGCCGCGGCTCATCCCCGCCACTCGCCATGGTGGCGCCTCCACATCCAGGTCTCGTACCCGTAGACGGCGGCGTAGCCGAGGGCGCCGGCGAGGAGGCCCCCGGGGATCCCGAGCCAAGGAGCGAGCCACGTGTCGGTCGCGATGATGCCGATCCCCATCGCTGGCAGGAACGCGAGGAAGGCGGCGCGGCGGCGCTCCTCCTCGAACCGCACGCGTAGCGGGTGCTTCCGCCTCACGGGAGCGAGTGTACGACCGGATCGGCGGGCGTGCCTCCGTGTTCCGTCGCCGGCTGCCCGAAGCGGGGCGGGCCGGTACGCTGAGGGCATGACGTCCGACTTCGATTCCCTGCCGTTTCGACACGTGCTCCCGCTCACCGCGGGCCTCTCTCCGGCCGGCCGGCTCGCGGTGGGGGGCGTCGACCTCCGCGAGCTCGCCGAACGGTACGGCACGCCGGTGTACGTGTTCGACGAGGAGGACTTTCGTCGGACGTGCCGGAGGTTCCGTGCGGCCTTCGAAGCCCGCTGGCCGAAGGCGCGCGTGCTCTATGCCGCCAAGGCGTACCTCTGCCGCGGCATCGCCCACATCGCGGCAGAGGAAGGGCTGGGCATGGACGTCGTCTCCGGAGGCGAGCTCGCCGTCGCAGCCGCGGGGGGGATGCCCGCGGAGCGGATGTACTTTCACGGCAACAACAAGGCGCCCGAGGAGCTCCGCGCCGCCGTCCGGCGGGGCGTCGGCCGCATCGTCGTCGACAACTTCCACGAGCTTCGCACCCTCTCGCGGATTGCGGAGGAGCTCGGGCGGAAGCAGCCCGTGCTCCTCCGGCTCTCCCCGAACGTCGACCCGCATACGCACGAGAAGACCACCACCGGCGTGCTGGACTCGAAGTTCGGCTTCGCGATCGCCACGGGAGACGCGCGCCGGGCGGTCGAGGAGGCGCTCGCCGCGCCTGCGCTCGACCTGCGCGGGTATCACGTCCACCTTGGCTCGCCGATCTTCGAGATCGAGCCGTACGAGGCGGCGGCGGAGGTGGTCGCGGGGTTCGCCGCCGAGGTGAAGGAGGAGACCGGGTTCCACCCGGAGGAGTTCAGCCCCGGCGGGGGGTACGCGCTCGCCTATACCCGCGACCAACGCCCGCCGGCCATCGAGGAGTACGCGGAGCGCATCACGGCCGCGCTCCGGCGGTCGTTCGAGGCCCACGGCCTCCCGCTCCCGTCGATCCACGTCGAACCCGGGCGCGCGCTCGTCGGGCGGTCGATGGTGGCGGTGTACACCGTCGGCGCCCGGAAGGAGATCCCGGGCGTGCGGACGTACGTGAGCCTGGATGGCGGCATGGCGGACAACATCCGCCCGGCGATGTACGGCTCCCGGTACGAGGCACTCAGCGTCGACCGGCCGCTCGCCGCGGCGGAGGAGACGGTGACCCTGGCGGGGAAGTACTGCGAGAGCGGGGACATCCTCGTGCGGGACGTCGCACTCCCGCGGTTGGAGCCGGGCGAGCTCGTCGCCCTGCCGGCGAGCGGCGCCTACAACCTCGCGATGAGCTCGAACTACAACATGGCCCTGCGGCCGCCGGTCGTGGCGGTCCGGGGCGGCGCCGCGTACCTCCTGCAGCGGCGCGAGTCGGTCGAAGACCTCATGGCGCGGGACGTCTGGCCGGAGGGGAGGGAGCAGTGAGCGGCGGGGAACCGCGCCGGCCGCGGCTCGAGATTGAGTACTGCCGCCAGTGCCGCTGGCTCATGCGCGCAGCCTGGCTCGCGCAGGAGCTGCTGACGACGTTCGAGGCGGAGCTCGGTGAGGCGGCGCTCGTGCCCGGCAGCGGCGGGACGTTCGTGGTCCGCCTCGATGGCGAGGTGCTCTTCGACCGGCGCGCGGCGGGGCGCTTCCCCGAAGCGAAGGAGCTGAAGCAGGCGGTTCGGGACCGCATCGCCCCGGGACGGTCCCTCGGACACTCCGACCGGGCGGCCGAGGAGGCGGAGGGCTAACGCACCTCGAAGAGGAACTCGACCTCTACCGGCACCCCCGCCGGGAGTTCGGAGACGCCCACGGCTACCCGCGCGTGCCGTCCCGCCTCGCCGAAGATGTCGAGCAGGAGCTGCGAAGCGCCGTTCACGACCCGTGGGTGCTCGACGAACCCTTCGGCGCTCGCCACGTACCCGGCCACCCGCGCCACCCGTACGACGCGGTCGAGCGAGCCGAGCTCGGCCTTCACGATGGCGAGCGCGTTCAGCGCGCAGACCCGGGCGAGCTCGGCGCCTTCGTCCACGCTCACCGTGGCCCCGAGCTTCCCGTGCCGCAGCACCTTCCCGTCCACCGCCGGGATCTGACCGGAGACGAAGAGCAGCGGCCCGGTCCGGACGCACGGCGCGTACAGCCCCGCCGGCTGGGGCGGCCGCGGGAGGACGATGCGAAGCTCCTCCAGTCTCGCTTCCGCACTCATGCTTCCTCCTCGCCGAGCAGGATCTCGACGACATGGTGCAGCTCCTCGGCCGAGAAGCAATCGATGACGATCCGCGCCCCTTCGCCGCGCGGCTGGACGGTGACCCGCGTCCCCAGCGCGCGCCGCAGCTGCACCTCGAGGTCGGCCGTCGGAGAGGAGGTGCGCGTCGAGGGCGGGCGGGCCGGGCCGGCCTCGCGCGGCGCGGCCGTCCGTCGCGCGAGCGCTTCCGTCTCCCGCACGCTCAGTCCTCGTCGGACGACCTCCTGCCATGCCGCGATCCTGCGCGTGGGGTCTTCGATGGCGAGGAGCGCGCGGGCGTGCCCTTCGGAGATCTCCCCGGCGGCGACGCTGCGACGGATCTCCGGCTCGAGCTGGAGGAGCCGGAGGGCGTTCGCCACTGCGGAGCGGCTCTTCCCCACCCGCTGGGCCACCTGCTCCTGGGTGTACCCGTACTCGTCGATGAGGCGACGGTAGGCGGCCGCCGTCTCAATCGGGTTGAGGTCGGACCGCTGGAGGTTCTCGATGAGGGCGAGCTCGAGGAGCTGCTCGTCGGCGACCTCGCGGAGGACGACTGGGACGGTGCGGAGGCCTGCGAGGCGGGCCGCCTGCAGGCGGCGCTCCCCCGCCACGAGCCGGTACCCGCCGTTCGGATCGCGGCTGACGACGAGCGGCTGGAGGATGCCGTGCTGGCGGATCGATTCCGCCAGCTCCTGGAGCTCCGTTGGCTCGAAGTGCGTCCTCGGCTGTTCGGGGTTCGGCGCGATGAGGTCGATGTCCAGCTCCATGACGCCGGGCGGCGCCGAGGAACCGGGCGCCGTGGGCGGTGGCCCGCCGCCGGTGGCGGCTGTCGGGATGAGGGCGTCCAGTCCGCGTCCGAGTCCTCGCTTCGGGTGCGTCATACGGTCACTCCTGTTCGCGCGAGCACTTCGTCGGCGAGCGCGTCGTAGGCGGCCGCGGAGCGGCCGCCGGGGTCGTACCGGAAGATCGTCTGGCCATGGCTCGGCGCCTCGCTGAGCCGGACCGACCGCGGGACGATCGTCTCGAACGTCTGCGGGAAGTGCCGGCGCACCTCGTCGACGACGTCCTGGGAGAGGCGCGTGCGGGCATCGTACATCGTGAGGAGGACGCCCAGGATCGAGAGGTTCGGATTCAGGTTGCGGCGCACGAGCTCCAGCGTCTCCGTCAGCCGGCTCAGCCCCTCGAGCGCCATGTACTCGCACTGGACGGGGATGATGACGAGGTCGGCGGCGGTGAGGGCGTTCACCGTGAGGATCCCGAGCGAGGGCGGGCAGTCGACGAGGATCCAGTCCCACTCCTCGCGCACCGGTTCGAGCGCCGCGGCGAGGCGGCGCTCCCGCGCGAGGACCGGAACGAGCTCCACTTCGGCGCCCGCGAGGGCTGGCGAGGCGGGGAGGAGCGAGAACGGCTCCTCCGGGACGGACCGCACGAGGTCGCGGACCGGCTTCTCCTCCACCAGCGCCTCGTAGCTCCCGGGGAGCTCCCGAGGGGAGAGGCCGCAGGCGCTCGTGGCGTTCGCCTGCGGGTCCAGGTCCACGAGGAGCACGCGCTGGCCCCGGCGGCCGAGGGCAGCGGCGAGGGAGACCGCAGAGGTGGTCTTCCCGACCCCTCCCTTCTGGTTGACGAAGGCGATGATCTTCCCCATCAGGCCGCGACCTCCTGCAGACGGCGGGCAAGCTCCTCCGACGTGGGGACGCCGGCGAGCCCCTCTCCCTCGACGGCGAGCGCGCCGGCGACGAGGGCGGCGGCGATCGCGCGCGCTTCGTCTCCGGTCTGGACCAGGGTCACGAGGAAGGCGGCGGCGAAGCAGTCTCCCGCGCCGGTCGGGTCCACCACCTTCCGTGCCGGGACGGCGGGGAAGGTGGAGCGCTCGCTGCCGCGGAACCGCTCTGCCCCCTGCCAGCCGCGGGTGAGGAAGACGACCGCTCCCTGACCGGCGAGCTCGCGCGCGAGCCCTTCGGGGTCGACCGCGTCCTCTTCGCTGAAGAAGACGAACCACCCTGGGCGGGCGAATCCGCGGACGGCGCGCGAGGCATCCGTGCGGGGGACCACGGTGCCGTCGGGCCGGGAGGCGCGGAGGAGCCCCTGGAGTGCCGCGGCGACGACCTGGGCGCGGGGGGACGGGGGCGGGGAGGCGAGTTCGTGGAAGGCGGGGGCGAGGAGGAGCACGTCGCACTCAGGCAGGTCGGCGACCGGTAGCGGTTCGCCCGGGTCGAGGAGCCGCTGACGGCGGTTGCCGCCGTCGTCGTAGACGTTCTCATACCTCGCGCAGCGGTGAGCGGAAAGGAGCGCGAGGTCGAGGCCGCTGAGGACGCCCCGGTCGAACTCCGGGCAGACGTTGGCGCGGAGGAGCACCCGTGCCCCGAGGGCGGCGGCCATCCGGGCGGTGTAGAGGGCGGGGCCGCCTGGCGCCCAGCCTCCAGCGGTCCGGTCGAGGACCAGGTTGCCGACGACCAGGACGCGGGGCTGCGGGCGGACTTCCATCGGCTCGCCTCACCTTCGCGGGGCGATCACGACCTTGCGGCTGGCGCCCTCTCCCGTGCTGTAGGTCATGACGTCAGGGTCATCCACCAGGGTCAGGTGGATGATACGCCGCTCGGCAGGCGGCATCGGCTCGAGCGTGATCGGCTGGCGCGTGCGGCGGACACGGTCGGCCATCCGCTTCGCGAGCCCCACGAGCTGCTCCTCCCGGCGGCGACGGTAGTGGGCAGCGTCGATGGTGATGAGCGGGCTGCCGGGGTAGCGGCGCGCGACGATCTGGTTGACGAGGTACTGGAGCGCGAGGAGCGTTTCGCCTCGGCGGCCGATGATCACGCCCATCTCGTCGCCGGTGATGTCGATGACTGCCAGCGCCGCGCCTCGCCCGTCCCCGATCGTCTCCGGCTCCCGGATCGTGATCTCGCCCGGGACGTCGAGGATGCGGAGGACGTCGTCGACCACCTGGGCGGCGAGGTCGACCTGCGGGGCGTTGATGTCCGGTTCGACCGCGGGCGTCTCGGGAGCGCGCGGCTGGGACGGAGGCGGCTGGGAGCGGGAGGAGCGGCGGCGGCCGCGAGGGGCGGCGGCGCCGCGTTCCGGGCGGGTGGGCGGCGGCTTGAGGAAGTCCTCCTCGGTGAGCTTCGGCACCGCCTCCTCGAGCCGGAGGGAGGGGCGCTGGCGAGGCGAGCGGTGCCGGCCGAGGCCCGCGGCCCGCAGGTTCTCCGCCTCGGTGCTCGTGCGCGGGATGCGGGTGTCGGGCAGCTGCGCGGGGGCGGCCTCTCCGGCGCTGGATTCGTCCCGCCGCTTCCGCTCGACCCGGACGACCGCGTCGCGGGCGCCGAGGCCGAAGAGACCTCCGCGTCGGCCTTCATCGAGGACGACGTACTCGACCTCGTCGCGGGTGGCGCCGAGCATCTTCAGCGCCTTCTCAAGAGCGTCTTCGACGGTTCTGCCGCTTGCTACGGCGTGGTCCATGGCTGGTCCTCGCATGTGGAGCTGGTGCGGGCCGGCTGCTGGGGCCCGGCTGTGCGGGCGCTGCGGCCGGCGCCGGGGTTTTCGGATGGAAGATCGGCTCGATGTTCAGGGCGGGGAGGCCGTAGACGGCGATGTTGAAGCCGATGCCGACGATGCTGTTCACGACCCAGTAGAGGCTGACGCCGATCGGGAAGTTCAGGGCGAAGAAGGCGAACATCACCGGCAGCATCCAGTTCATCATCTGCTGCTGGGCGCGGGCCCGTTCGTCCGTTGCGTAGCTGACGGTCGTGCGGGACTGGAGCCAGGTGGTGAGCCCGACGAGGAGCACCATCACGAATCCGCCGAGCCCTTCGTTCCCGAAGGCGCGGAGGTCGAGGCCGAGGAAGTGCTCCTCCAGGGGGACGGCGCGCTGGATGAAGCTCCAGTTGTACAGCTGGTTCGAGAGCTGCTCGAGGGCCTCAGGGGACTCCGGCAAGGTGCGGCGGATGGCGTAGTAGAGCCCGATGAGGATCGGGAACTGGATGAGCATCGGGCCGAGGCAGCCGAGCGGATTCACCCCCGCCTCGCGGTACGCCTTCAGCATCTCCTCCTGGCGGCGCCGCGGGTCGCTGTACTTCTTCTGGATCTCCTGGATGCGCGGCTGGAGCGCCTGCATCGCACGGGTCTGGTGGAGCTGGCGAAGGGTGAGGGGGAAGGTGAAGACGCGGACGAGGATGGTGAAGGCGATGATGGCGAGTCCGAAGCTCCCGAAGAGGAGGTGGGAGAGGAGCACAAGGAGGTTGATCATCGGCTGGAGGATGATGAGGTGGAAGAGGTCGCCGATCATCCGCCAGCCTCCTCGATGGCGAGCTCGCGCACCTGGAGGCGGGCCGGCACGGCGCGGAAGAGGTCGCCCTTCGTCGTGAGGACGAGCGCCTCGTCGCCCACGGGCACGACGGCCGCCCGCACGGTCCCCGACGGGAGCGGCACGCGGTTGAGGAGCTCGCCGGTCTCCGGGTCGAGGAAGTTGACCGCCGGCGAGCGGTCCGCGACCACGAGCGTGCCGGCGACGAGCGCGGGCGGCGCCTTCACCTTCCCTCGGAGCTCCGTCCGCCACCGCTCGGTGCCGGTGGTTATGTCAACAGCGAAGACGGTCCCGTTGAAGTCCCCGAAGTAGATGGTCTGGCCGTCGCTGGCGGGGGTGGTCCACACCCAGGCGGTGGCCTCGAAGGGAGGGAGCGCTTCGTCGCCGGTGCGGGGGTCGACGAAGTAGACGTGGCGGTCGAGACTGGGGACGAAGAGGAGGCCGTTCGGGAGGAGGGCGAGGTCCGGGATGGCGCCCTCGGCGCGGAACGGCTCCTCCCAGTCCGGCTCCGCGTCGGGGAGGCGGAGGGCGCGGAGCTCCCCGTCCATGGTCGCCACGTAGACGGTACTGCCGTCGACGACGGGCGGCGCCCAGATGCCGCCGTCAAAGCGCACGCCGCCCTCTGGCCAGGCGGGGAGTGGAGCGCCGTCGGCGGCGGAGACGGCGTACAGCCGTCCCTCCGTCGTGCCGAAGACGAGGGTGTCGCCGTCGGCGAGCACGGGACCGCCGATGATCGAACCCGTGAACCCGGAGGCGCGCCAGCGGAGGGTGCCGTCGTCGGCGGCGACGGCGAAGAGCTGGCCGTCGTAGCTGGCGAAGTAGACGACGCCCTCGTGGAGGACGGGGGCGGTGTAGACGGCCTCGAAGCGGAGGTCCTTCTGGTCGGGCTTGGCCTCGTCCGGGAACGTCCAGCGGACCCGGGGCGGGTCGCCGAGTTCGACGGCGGCGAGGCGGTCTTTGCTGAGGAAGACGAAGGCGAGGTCGTCGGCCACCACCGGCGGCGCCCAACCCTCCGGGTTCGCCACGCGGGCGCAGCCGGCGAGGAGGATGACGGCGAGGGCGGCGAGCAGGACGCGGAGGAAGGGGCGGGGACGCTTCACGGCGCTATCGTAACAGCCGCACGGGAAGGGGAAACCCGTTTCACGTGAAACGCCGCCGGTGCGGCTGATCAGGGCCGCTCGCGTTTCACGTGAAACGCTCCCCTTCCTCTCGCGCGGGCGGAACCGGGTCGTAGCCGAGGCCGCCGCCGGGGCGGCAGCGGAGGAGGCGGCGGAGGGCGAGCCAGGGGCCGCGGAGCGGGCCGTGCCGCTCGATCGCCTCGTACGCGTACTGGGAGCAGCTCGGCTGGAAGCGGCAGACGTTCGGGAAGAGGCCGCTGAGGGTGAGCTGGTATGCGCGGATGAGCCCGAGGAGCGGGAGGGAGAACAGCCGGCGGACGGTCATTCCTCGGACGCCTCCAGCAGGCCGGCGCGGCGGAGCGCCGCCGTGAGCCCGTCCCGCAGCTCCCAGTACGTCGCCTCGAGGGCGCGCGGACGGGCGGTGACGACGACATCGTACCCTTCCCGCACGGGGAGCGTGCGCGCCGCTTCCCGCAGCCGCCGCCGCACGCGGTTCCGGAGGGTCGCCTTCTTCGTCAGACGACGACCGACCGCGAACCCCCAGCGCGTCCTGCCGACCTCGTTCGGCCGGTACCGAAGGACGAGGAGGGGACCGCTCACCACGGTCCCCTCCTCGTACACGGCGTCGAACTCGCGGCCCTTGCGCAGGCGACGAGCCCGCTTCACCTGGTCAGTCCACCGTGAGCCGCTTCCGTCCTTTCAGGCGGCGCGCCTTCAGGACCCGCCGGCCTCCACGGGTCGACATCCGCGCACGGAAGCCGTGGACGCGGTACCGGCGGCGGTTGTGCGGCTGGAACGTGCGCTTCGGCATCCGGAAACCTCCTGCCGTCGTTCGCTGCTCACAGGCCCCTGGGCTGCTCATCACTGTACCGAACTCCCCGCTCACGGGCGACCGCGCTTGCGCGCACCGATCGGGTCTCCCTACCATCGCCGCACGAACGGCGGGAGGCGGCAGGTGGCGAACGCGGGAGCGTACGACCTCGGCATCATCGGCGCGGGGCAGCTCGCGAGGATGTGCCTCCAGGCCGCCATCGACCTCGACGTGCGCACCCTCGTCCTGGCGGCGGACGAGAGCGACGCTGCCGCCGAACCGTGGCGGCACACCATCGTGGGACGCCCCGGGGACGAACGGGCCCTGCGCACGCTCGCCGACCGCGCCCGCGTGATCACCGTCGAACACGAACTCCTCAACCTCGACCTCCTCCGCCGCCTCGAAGGAGAGGGCATCACCTTCCGGCCGCCCGTCGACGCCCTGGCGACGGTCGTCGACAAGCGGGAGCAGCGCCGCCTCTTCGACCGCCTCCGCATTCCGCAGCCAGCGTGGAGCCCGGGGCGGTCGGTAGATGACATAACCAAGTTCGCTGACCGCCACGGGTGGCCGGTGGTGGTGAAGGCGGCGCGGGGCGGGTACGACGGCAGAGGGGTGCGGGTCGTCACGAGCGTCGCAGAGGCAGCGGAGGCGGCCCGCGACTTCCGCGGCGAGCTCCTCGTGGAGGCGTACGCGCCGATCGCCTGGGAGGCATCGCAGCTCGTGGCTCGGAGACCGAGCGGCGAGATCGTCGCCTACCCGCTCGTCGAAACGGTGCAGGCGGACGGCGTCTGTCGGGTGCTGCTCTACCCGGCCGAGCGCGCCGACCCTGGGCTGAGCGCCGCGGCCGAGGAGGCGGCCAGGCGCATCGCGGAGGCGCTCGACGTCTCCGGAATCCTGGCCGTCGAGTGCTTCGTCACCGAGGATGGGGAGCTGCTCGCGAACGAGCTCGCCGCTCGTCCTCACAACACCGGTCACTGGACCATCGAGGGGTGCGCGACCTCACAGTTCGAGAACCACCTCCGCGGCGTCCTCGACCTCCCGCTCGGGAGCGCCGCTGCGGTCGTCCCCGCGGCCTGCACGGTGAACGTCTTCGGGCCGGCGGACGGGAGCGACCCCCGCAGCCGGCGTGCGGCCGCGCTGCGGGTACCGGGCGCCCGGGTGCATCTGTACGGGAAGAGCGCCCGGCCCGGACGGAAGCTCGGTCACGTGACGGCGGTGGGCGCGTCGCTCGCCGAAGCCCGGAAGTGCGCCGAAGCGGCGGCGGCCATCCTCATGGAGGGCGTGCCGTGACGGGCGCACCGCTCGTCGGCGTGGTGATGGGGTCGAAGTCCGACCTCGAGACGATGCGGGGCGCGATTGACGTCCTGAAGGAGTTCGGCATCCCGTACGAGGTGCGCGTGATGTCCGCGCACCGCCGCCCGTTCGACATGCTCGAGTACGGTCGGGATGCGGCCGGCCGCGGCCTGCGGGTGATCATCGCCGGAGCCGGCGGCGCCGCCCATCTCCCCGGGATGCTCGCCAGCGTCACCCCGCTGCCGGTCATCGGCGTCCCCGTCCCGCTCCGCCACCTCGACGGCCTCGACTCCCTCCTCTCCATCGTGCAGATGCCCGCCGGCGTGCCCGTCGCGACCGTCGCGGTCGGGAACGCCCGCAACGCCGGCCTGCTCGCGGTCCGCATCCTCGGCGTCGCCGATGAGCGCCTCCGCGCGCAGATGCAGTCGTACCAGGAGCAGCTCCGGGAGCAGGTCCTGGCGCAAGACGACGAGGTACAGCAGGAGTTCGGCGAGGGCTAACGCGGGTACAGGGAGAGGTACCGCTCGTAGTTCTCGATCACCCGCTCGACGTACCCTCGGGTCTCGACGAAGGAGATGCGCTCGACATAATCCACCGGCGGCTCCCCTGGCTCCCCCATCCACCGCAGCGCGCTCCCCGGGCCAGCGTTGTAGGCGGCGAGCGCCTGGTACTCGTGTTCGAAGCGGTCGAGCTGCCCGGCGAGGTAGTGCGCGCCGAAGCGGACCGCGACCGCCGGCCGGCGGAGGTCGCCCGGCTCGAACCGCTCGATGCCGAGCGCCGCGGCGATGCCCTCGCCGGTGCTCGGGATGACCTGCGTCAGCCCGATGGCGTCGGCGATGCTCACTGCGTCCGGGTTCCAGAAGCTCTCCTGGCGGATGAGCGCCGCGAGGAAGAGCGGGTCGAAGTCGTACGCCCGCGCCGCGTCGTCCAGGAGTGCGCCGAAGTCGAGCGGGTAGGCGAGCCGCCAGAGGTCCGGCGGCGCCGAGGAAGCGTCCGGCCGCGCGAGGAGCTCGCTGGCGATGCGGGCCGCGAGATCGGTCAGGCCGAGTTCGGCCGCCTCTCGGAGGAGCTGGAAACGGGCGGTGGGCGTCCTCGCGCTCTCGAGCGCGTCCGCCACGGCTGCGCGGGCTTCGTCGCGGAGGCCGATGGCGAGGAGGACCTCGGCGCCGGTGGCGAAGAGCGGCTCCGCATTCGCGTCGGCGCCGAGCCAGTCGGCGACGGCGGCCCAGTCGATGGGAGGCACCGGCGGCAACGGGCGGTACCCCTCGGGCGAGGTGACCGGCTGGCCGAGCGCCCGGCGAGCTTCCCGGGCGTAGAGGTCGAAGGGGTTCGCCGTACTCGCCTCCTCGAAGGCGGCGCGGGCCGCAGCCGCATCGCCGGTCGCCTGGAGCGCGCGCCCGCGCCAGTAGGCGGTGCGGGGATCGTTGGGGGCTCCGAGTTCGCTCCAGAGGGCGAGCGCTGCGGGAGCATCGCCGGCGAGGAAGCGGAGGTAGCCGGCGCGGAAGGCCGCCTCCGAGGTGAACTCGCCCCTCTCCGCGTCCCGGGCGAGGTCGGCGTACCGGCCGATCGCCTCCTCGAGCCTCCCGGCCGCCTCTGCCGCACGCGCCGCCCAGTACCGCGCGCGGTGCGCGTACGGCGAGTCGGGGACGAGCGCCGCGGCCTCGTCGTAGTACGGGATCGATTCGGCGTAGAGGCCGGCGTCGTCGTAGGAGGCGGCGAGGTAGTACAGGCGGAACTGCCGCTCCTCCGGCGTGAGGCCCTGGTCGGCGAGCGAGGCGCTCAGGACGTCGCGCGCGTTCGCGTAGGCGCGGTGGCGGTAGTACACGTACCCCTCGTCGCCGGGGTCGACCGGCACGCCCGCGGCGCGGAGGTCTGCGATGGCGAGGAGGGCGTACCGCGACCCCGGGCTCTCGGCGATGATCGTCCGGAGCTGCTGGGCGAACGTCCCGCCGTCGCCCAGGCGCGCAGCGGCGTGAGCGAGTTCGTACCGGGACTGCGGCGCGGGGTCGAGAGCGACGAGGCGGGTGCGCCAGTGCAGTTCGGCCGCGCCGTCGCCGCTCGCCGCGGCGAGCTCCGCGCGCCGCCGGTAGATGCTGGCGCGGAGCGAGTTGGAACTCGCCGGGCTCGCGATCGCGGCGGCCCAGGCGCGTGCGGCGGCGTCCAGGTTACCGAGACGCGCGGCCGCCTCGGCGTAGGCGGCGAGGAGGCGGGGCTGGAGGGGGTCGGAGAGGGGGCCGTCGAGCAGCGGCGCGAGCACGCGCTCCGCGGCGGCAGGGTCGCCCGCCTCGAGCTCGAGCCTGGCGAGACGGTAGGCGGCGCCCCGTAGCCATGGCCCCTCGGCGGCGTCCACCGCCTCCCGCGCGAAGCGGAGCGCCTGCTCGCGGTCGCCGCCCTCGAGCGCAGCGGAGACGGCGCCGAGGTACGCCTCAGCCGCGAGCGAGGGGTCGGTCGCCGCGCGGAGGAAGAGGGCGAGCGCGTCCTCGGTGCGGCCCTCGCGGAGCGCCGTTCTCGCCGCGGTGAGCGCTGCCGAGGGCTGGATGGCGGCCGTAGGGGTCGGCTGCGGCGGCTCGGGAGTGGTCGAAGGGGTTTCGGCCGCTGGCGCCGGTGCGTCAGCGCCGCGCTCCCGACAGGCGGCGGCGGGACAGAGCGCGAGGAGGCCGAGCGCGACGGCGAGGAGGAGGTCGGCCCACGCCCTGGCGTTGCGCCTGGCGGCCACCGGTCCGATGCTAGGGGGCGGCAGGACGGCGCGTCAAAGGAGGCATCCCCGGATGCAGCGTGCGGAAGCGGCGGCCCGCGCCGTCGGCCTCTCCTCTCTCATCAGCCAGCTGAACGCCTGGATCGAGGTCGATCTCGAACAGCTTGCGGCGAACGTGCGGACGCTCCGGCAGGAGGTCGGGCCGGAGGTGGAGCTCATCGCCGTCGTGAAGGCGAACGCGTACGGACACGGCGCGGCCGGGGTGGCTCCCGCGCTCGAGCAGGCGGGCGTCGATCGATTCGCCGTCTTCTCGGTGGCGGAGGGGCTCGCCCTCCGGGAAGCAGGCATCACGAGGCCGATCCTCGTCCTCGGCCACGCCTATCCGCGGGAGGCGGAGGCCGCCGTCGGGGCGCGCCTCACCCTCACGGTCGACGAGGCCCAGCTGGGCCGGGCGCTCGACGATGCCGCCGCTCGGCTCGGCACGCGGGCGGCGGTGCACGTGAAGGTCGACACTGGCCTCCACCGGTTCGGCCTGCCCTTGGAGGAGGCGGTCCAGCTCGCCGAGTGGCTGCGGACGCTCCCGAACGTGTTCGTGGAAGGGCTCTGGACGCACATGGCGAACGCAGACGAGCCCGATGACGCCTTCAGCGAGGTGCAGGCGGAGCGGTTCGAAGAAGCCGCGCGCCGGCTGCCCTGGATCCCGTACCGCCACGCCGCGAACTCGGCGACGTCCTTGCGCCGCGCCGGGCTGCGGTACCACGGGATCCGGGTCGGCATCACGCTCTTCGGGCTCGTGCCGCCGAACACTCCGAACCCCGGGCTCCGCCCGGTGCTCGCGCTGCGGGCGCGGCTGGCGCGGGTGACGGAGGTCGCCCCCGGCGAGGGGGTGAGCTACGGCCTCACCTGGCGGGCGGAGCGGCCGTCGCGGGTCGGGCTCGTGCCGGTGGGGTACGCCGATGGCTGGATGCGCGCGCTCTCGAACCGGGGCTTCGTTCTCGTGGGAGGCCGTCGGGTCCCGATCGTCGGGCGCGTCTGCATGGACCAGTTCCTCGTCGACGTCACCGACGTCCCCGGAGTGGGAGCGGGAGACGAAGTGACCCTCCTCGGACGGCAGGGCGCCGAGGAGATCACCGCCGACGACGTGGCCGAGTGGGCGGGAACGATCAGCTGGGAGGTGCTTTCCCGGCTCGGCGGCCGCCTCCCGCGGCTCTACCACCGGCAGGGGCGGATCGAAGCGGTCGAGGGCAGGGTGTAGGCGGCTCACTCCTCCGGGAAGTGGCGGAGGAGGACGCCCACGCGCGGGATCGGCGGGAGGAGGAACGGACCCGGGTTGACGAGGTCGATGGCGCCGAAGCCGCAGCCGGTGAAGAGCGCTGCGAGCCTCCCCCAGCCGCGAAGGTCCACGGTCGGGCAGCCGGGCCGGAGGAGCAGCTCGTGCAGCCGGTTCAGCGCCGGGTTCCGCACCGGCGCCACCTCCACGACGAGGGCGTGGCCCCCGGGCGCGAGGATCCGCGAGAGCTCCTGGGCGAAGGCGCGGACGACGTCGTCGTCGAAGCGGCGGATGAAGTAGAGGCTCGTGATGGCGTCGAACGATTGGTCGGGGAACGGCAGCCGCTCGGGCCAGACGACGACGTCGACGGGTCCGGGACCGGGGAGGATGTCCGCGAGCACCGGCGGAGCCTCGAGGCCGACGCGCCCCGCGAGGAGCCGGGCGTAGGGGCCCGTCCCGCAGCCGATGTCCAGGTACCGCTTCCCGGGCCGGAGGTCGATGAGGTCGATGATCCGGTCGGCGCGAGGGGTGAGGAGCGCTTGGCCGACCCCGGAAGCGAGGAAGCGCGCCAAGGGGGCGGTGAGCGGGCGGGCGGTCCACTCCCGGCGGGCTGCGATGACCCCGCGGCGGCGGCGCATCATAGGAAGTAGCTCAAACGGACGTTCTTCCTCCGGCATGCGGGGCCTTCGAGGAGCGCCGCCAAGCGCTCCGCCTCTTCGGCGAGCGCCGGCGTTCCTGCCCGCTCGAGGAGGCGTCGGGCGGTCGGGTCGTCCCGAAGGGCCGCGGCGAGGGCGGCGAGCGTCGCGCGGAGCGGCTCCGCCGGCTGCCAGGCCCGCTCGAGCCGCTCCGCGTCCTCCTCGTCCTCCACGACCCCCTCGTAGAACGTCTCCAACGGGCCGAGCGGAACGCGGAGTCCCCGGTGGAGATGCTCCGCGAGCGCCACGAGCGGGTGCTGGGCACCGAAGCCGCGGGCGATGGCGAACGACATGAACGCCACGAGGTTCGCCCCCTCATTGGGCAGCGAGGGCAGATCGGGCTCACCCTCCACTTCGACCCGCAGCCGCACGGCTCCAGGCTACCCGAGGACCCCCCTTGCGGCGACGTCAGAACCCGTTCCGCCCGTCCACCCAACGGAGGGCATCGACGAGGATCCCGTGCACCGCCATCTCCCAGTGGAGGTGCGCGCCGGTCGAGAGCCCGGTGTTCCCCACGTACCCGATGAGCTCTCCGGCGGCCACCTCTTGGCCCTCACTGACCGCGAAGCCGCCCAAGTGCCCGTACCCGGAGAGCACGCCGCCGCCGTGGTCGATGATGATCATGTTCCCGCGGACCTGCAGCGGCTGCGCCATGAGCACCCGGCCCGAGTTCGTGGCGATGACCGGCGCCCCCTCCTCCGCGCCGATGTCCGTCCCCCCGTGATGTCCGGTAGGAGGGCCGCCGTTCACCGAACGCTGTTCGCCGAAGTGGGCCGTGATCGCTCCCTGGGTGGGCATGAGCCAGGGGCCGTCCCAGAGCTTCTCCGGCGTCTCCGTCGAGTACTTCTCTGCCAGGAGCGCCTCCTCGGCGGCGATCACGTCGGGGTCGAGGAGGGTGGCCACCTGGTCAGGGGTGAACTCGACGTAATCGACGGTCCACTCCGTGGCGTCGACGAGGATGTCCGCCGTGAGGATGCCGGTGGAGCCGTTCGGCAACGTCACCGCCACGGTGAGCGGATGGCTGCCGGGCGGATCGGCGATGCCGACCCCGATGAAGGTGAACATGCTGCGCGCCCCTTGGATGAGCGCGTACTGGCGGTTCAGGAAGGAGGCGGTCCCTGCCGCCACGCCTCCCGTGACGGAGACGAGGACCGCGCCAGCCTGCGAGGTCGCTTCGGTGGAGAGCACCAGCTCTGGCGGTGGGACGGGGGTCGGCGTTGGTGTCGGTTCGGCGAAGACGGAGGTCGAGGTCGGGGCGGGCGTGCGGACGCGCACCTGCACAGCTGGGGCGGCGGGCGCCCGCCGGGAGCAGGCGGCCGCTGCCAATCCCATCATCCCGAGGAGGAACGTCCGCCGTCGCACAATCCTAAGATTGCCGAACCCTTCCGCGCAGTCGAGCTGGACGTCACGCCTGCGGAGGGGCGGGGTACACTCGCGCCGTGGACCGAGAGCGGCTGCGGTTCCTCCTGGCGAAGGTCGCCGCGAAGGAGATCGACGTTGAGGCGGCGATGGAGGAGCTCTCGACGCTCCCCTTCGAGGACCTCGGCTTCGCGCACGTCGACCACCACCGCGGGGTTCGCGGGGCGATGCCGGAGGTGGTGCTCGCGCAAGGGAAGACCCCTGCGCAGGTGGCGGCCATCGCCCGGAGCATCGCCGAGCGATCCGGACGCTTCCTCGTCACCCGGCTCGAGCCGGCGCACCTCGACGCGCTGCGCGTGGCGGTCCCAGCCGTCTCCCACTCGCCGGACGCCCGGCTCGCCTGGTACGACCCGGAGCCGAGGCCGAGGAGCGGCAACGTCACGGTCGTCACGGCCGGGACCTCCGACATCCCCGTGGCGGAGGAGGCTGCCGTCACGGCGGAGATGCTGGGCGCCCAGGTCCACCGCTTCTTCGACGTCGGGGTGGCCGGCATCCACCGTCTGGCCGACAAGCTCCCGGCCCTCCGCCGAGCGAACGCGCTCGTCGTCGTCGCCGGGATGGAGGGCGCGCTGCCGAGCGTCGTGGCGGGACTCGTGGACATCCCCGTCATCGCCGTGCCGACCAGCGTGGGATACGGAGCCTCGTTCGGCGGCCTCGCCGCGTTGCTCGCGATGCTGAACTCCTGCGCCACCGGCGTCGCGGTGGTGAACATCGACAACGGCTTCGGCGCCGGTTACCTCGCCGGGCTCATCAACCGGCTCGCCGTGCGCGCCGGAGAAGGCGGATGAGCCGCGTCGCGGTGTTCGACTGCTTCGCCGGGATCTCCGGGGACATGGCCCTCGGGGCGCTCCTCGACGCCGGCGCTCCGCTCGAGGCCGTGCGGGAAGCGGTCGGCGGCCTCGGCCTCCCCCGCGTCCGCATCGAACCGCGCCGGGTCCGGCGCGGAGGCGTCGAGGCGGTGCTCGTCGAGATCGAGGCAGACGAGCGCCAGCTGGAGGCGGAGGAGATGCGGGCGCTCCTCCGAGCCGCTTCCCTGAGCGCGCGCGTGCGCGAACGAGCCCTCGCGGCCCTCGACGCGCTCGCCGACGCGGAAGAGCGGGTCCACGGCGGCGCCGCCCGCTTCCACGAGGTCGGCGGGGTCGACACGCTCGTGGACGTCGTCGGGGTCGCGGCGGCGCTCGAAGCGCTGGGGGTGGCCCGCTGCCTCTGCCCCGTCGTGACCGTGGGAGCAGGAGCGGTCGCGCAGGCGGCGCACGGGCCACTCCCTGCTTCTCCCCCGCCGGCCGCCTACGAGCTGCTCCGGAGCGCGGGATTCCCGCTCAGGTTCACCGCTACGGAGGCGGAGCTCGTCACGCCCACGGGTGCGGCCATCCTCGCCGCCATGGCTGAGCCCGGCGACGCGGTCATCCGGCCCCAGGCGGCAGGGTTCGGCGCCGGAAGGCGCGACCTCGCCGACCGTCCGAACGCGCTGCGGGTAGTGCTCGGGGAGCCCGTCTCGGCCGAGCTCCGCCGGCTGCTCCTCGTCGAGGCGAACGTGGACGACCAGAGCCCCGAGGAGCTCGCCTACGCGTGCGAGCTCCTCCTCGCCCACGGCGCGTTCGACGCCTGGCTGGAGCCGATCGCCATGAAGAAGGGGCGCCTCGGGTCGAAGCTCTGCGCGCTCGTCGCCGCCGGCGAGGAGGCCCGCGTCGTCGACCTCATCCTGCGGGAGACGACGACGCTCGGGGTCCGGCTCGCCCGGTACGAGCGGGTAGAGGCGGAGCGGTGGACCGAATCCGTCGAGACTCCGTTCGGGCCGGTCCGCGTGAAGTTCGCCCGCTGGGAAGGGCGGACGCACGCGAAGCCGGAGTTCGAGGACGTTCGGGCGATCGCGCGGAGGCTCGGCGCGCCATACCGGGAGGTTGCGGCGAGGATCCGGCTGGAGCTGGAACGGCGCGCCGGCAGCCAGGAGGAGTAGACTCGCACCCGAGCTCTCAGGGAGGCGCGGAACGATGAGCAAACGAGCGATCTCTCCGGTCGACCCGTATCCGCGGAAGCGGGTGTCCGTCCTCGACACCGAGATGGCGTACGTGGACGTCGGCGAAGGCGACCCGGTGGTGTTCTTGCACGGGAACCCGACCTCCTCCTACCTATGGCGGAACATCATCCCGTACCTGCAGCCGCTCGCCCGCTGTCTCGCACCGGACCTCGTCGGCATGGGGGAGTCCGGGCCGAACCCGGCGGGGCGGTACCGGTTCGTCGACCACGCCCGGTACCTCGATGCCTGGCTGGAGGCAGTCGGGGCTGGCGAGCGGGTGACGTTCGTCGTTCACGACTGGGGCTCGGCGCTCGGGTTCCACTGGGCGAGACGGCATCCCGACCGGGTGCGGGGCATCGCCTACATGGAGGCGATCGTGATGCCGCTCACGTGGGAGGATTGGCCGGAGGCGGCCCGCCGGATCTTCCAGGGCCTGCGCAGCGAGGCCGGCGAACGGATGATCCTGGAGCAGAACCTCTTCGTGGAGCGGATCCTTCCCGGGAGCGTGCTCCGCGGCCTCACCGAAGAGGAGTTGGAGGTGTACCGGCGGCCGTTCCGAGAGCCGCAGTCGCGCTGGCCGACGCTCCAGTGGCCCCGCGAGATCCCGATCGAGGGCGAACCGCCGGACGTCGTCGAAATCGTGCGCGAGTACGGCGAGTGGCTCGCTCAGAGCCCCGTGCCGAAGCTCCTCATCGTCGCCGAGCCGGGAGCGATCCTCCGCGGCCGGCAGCTCGAGTTCTGCCGCCGCTGGCCGAACCAGCAGGAGGTGACGGTGCGCGGCAACCACTTCCTCCAGGAGGACTCCCCACACGAGATCGGAGAGGCGCTCGCCGCCTGGTACCGAACCCTCCTCTGACGGCCCGCTAGGCGAGGAAGCGCTCGAGCGCCTCCGCGACTCCGCCCCCGCCTCCGGGACCGACGGAGAAGGTGGCGGCCGACCGTACGCGCGCGTCGGCGGTGGAGACCGCGGCCGAGATCCCCGCGGCGGCGAACATCGGCAGGTCGACCTCGCTGTCGCCGATCGCCGCGGTCTCCATGGGGGCGAGGCCGAGGTGCCGCTGGAGCGCCCGCAGCGCGCTGCCCTTGTCGGCGCCGGCGGCAGTGCAGGTGAGGAGCACGGCGCCGTCGGTCGCGCGGGCGCGGAGCACGCTCACGGAGTCCCAGCGCTCGAGCGTTTGCGCGGCGGGGTGGTCGCTCGGGACCTCCACGAGGGCGGCGAGCGCCGGGCCGGCGGGGCGCTCCTTGCCGAAGGCAGGCACGAAGCGGATCCAGGGCGGCGTCCGGGCGAGCGTCGGCGCCGGCCCGCGCCGAACGGCGCAGTCGGGGTACGCAACGGTCGCCCTCCAGTCCGCCTCGTCGCAGAGCCGAGAGAGGAACTCCACGAAGTCGTCCGGGAGCGCCTCTTGGAGGACCACCTCCCCTTCGAGGCCGCGGACATCGGCCCCGCCGCTCGCAATCGAGGCCCGCACCCTCGCCCCCACCCGCTCGAACGCGAGGAGGGTCGCCTGGTACCAGCGCGCGCTGGCGGGGACCACGATCACGCCGGCGTCGACGGCGGCGCGGATTGCGGCCGCGTCGCGCTCGTCCACCCGGTTCCCCGGCCCGATGAGGGTGCCGTCGAGGTCGATCGCCACCAGGCGGATCCGCCGAGACACGTCCGACATGATAGCGGGCGGGGTTCGAGCGGACGGCGGGCGCTGGGAGGTCGGGTGGAGCTCAGTCGACGGGCGCGCGTTGGAGCTGGGCCTCGAGGAAGGCGTCGATGCGTTCGTTCGCTTGCCGGGCGAGCTCGTTCGGGAAGGCGTTGAAGCCGTGCACCCCGCCGGGCCAGACCGCGAGCTCCGCCTCGTTCCCCGCTGCGACCCAGCGGGCGTACATGAAGAGGGAGTCGTCGAGGAGCGGGTCGAGCGTCCCGACCGTGAAGAGCGCGGGGGGCATCCCGCGGAGGTCGGCGAAGATCGGCGACACGTCCGGGTCAGTCCGCCGCTCCGGCGGGACGAACTGGTCCACGAACCAGCGCATCGTCTCCGTGGTGAGGATGAGCGGGCGCTCGCCCCAGGTCGCGGCGGAGGGCGTGAGCCGGAGGTCGTAGACGCCGTACACGAGGTTCGCCGCGGCGGCGCCCCGGTAGCCGTGCCGGTCGCGGAGGCGGAGGAGGGTCACCACGGAGAGGTGCGCTCCTGCCGACTCGCCGCCGATGAGGAAGGTGTCGGCGCCGAACTCCCGCTTCGCGTTCTCCAGCACCCAGAGCGCCGCCGCCTCGCAGTCGTCCGGACCCGCCGGATACGGATGCTCCGGTGCGAGCCGGTAGTCGACGCTGACGACGGCGACCTTCAGGTGGCGGGCGATGTGCCAGTTGCGCGGGTCCTGGTGGTGGGCGCGTCCGAGCACCCAGCCGCCGCCGTGGATGTGGAGGTAGACGCCGCGCAGCTGCTCGGGCGGGACGAAGAGCCGGAGCCGCAAGGGGCCTCCAGGGCCGCCGATCTCGATGTCGTGCGCTTCCGGCACGAGCTGGAGCGGTCCCCAGATGCCGCGGCCCTCCTCCCGCGCGCGGCGGGTCTCCTCCGGCGGGAGGGCGTGGATGGGAGGCAGCTCCGCCAGCATCCGTTCGAGCTCTTCCACGAAGGCGGCGGTCTCCGGGTCGACGGCCTCGGGGCGGAAGAGTCGGGGGTCGAGTGCGGAGGGGTTCTCCATGACGGCTCCTCGGTCGGTGGTCAGGCGTACGGGGTTCCTTCGCCGCTGGCGAAAAACGCCACTGCCCGGTTCAGGTGCTCCCGCAGCGCTTCGGTCACTTCGCTTGGCCGCTCCAGGGGCGTGTGGTGCCCGGCCTCCGCGATGCGTACGAGTCGCGCGCCAGGGATGGCGGCGGCGAGGCGTTCGGCCCGCTCCGGCGGCGTGGCCGCGTCGAGCTCCCCGACGATGACGAGGGTCGGAACGCGGATCTGCCCGAGGAGCGAGGCGAGGTCGTCCCGTTCGGTGACGGCGCGCAGGGCGCGCCGTGCGACGCTCTCGCGCGGGTTCGCGACGAGCTTTGCGATGACCTCCTGCCGGTGGCGAGCGACGGCGAGGTACGGTGCGCCGAAGAGGATGGTGGCCACCTGGTCGGCCACCGACTCCCAGCCTGCGGTGACGACCGCGTCCGCCAGCTGGTGGTAGGCGGCAGCGCGCGCCGGGTCCTCCGGACCGGCGTCCGTATCGAGGAGGGCGAGCGACCGAACCTTCTCCGGGTGCCGGAGCGCCAGCCGCATCGCGATCATCCCGCCCATCGAGAGGCCAACGACGTGGGCGGAGGGGACGCCGACGCTTTCGAGGAAGGCGGCGACGTACTCGGCTGCGTCCCAGAGCGAGTAATCCCGCGGGAGGTCCGGCGTCCGGCCGTGCCCGATGAGGTCGACCGCGATGCAGCGGAATTCGGCCTCCAGGGCTGCCATCTGCTCTGCCCAGAGGGTGTGGTCCCAGGTCAGGCCGTGGAGGAAGAGGACGGGCTCGCCGGCACCGCGCTCCTCGTACCAGAAGGTGACCTCTCCGACCTGCGCCTGCGGCATGCCCCCGCCTTCCTGCGCACATCCTGAGCGCTCTCGCGCCGCCTCGCAAGCGGGGACCGTCAACCGAGAAGGGCGGTCTTCCGATGATCGGGGCGATGCCGTTCCGACGACGCCGACGCCGCTCCCTGCCGAGGCGGTGGCTGCCCGTGCTGCTCGCCCTCGAGGCGCCGTTGCTCGTGACGCTCCTCTCGGTCGGCGTGGCGGGCTGGATGGTGGCGGAGCGGCGACGTCCGCGCCAAGTTGAGCCCACCGCGCCGCCGGAGCCGAGTGAGAGCGGAGAGGCAGGACGGTCGTGGCTCGACCAGCACCGGCCGGCGCAGGCGGCCACCGTCATCGCGATCGGCGTCACCGGCTGGTACCTCTGGTGGCGCACCACGGAGACCGTCGATCTCTCCGCGTTCTACATCTCGCTCCCGCTCCTCCTCGCGGACTACCTCGGTGCCTTCTTCTTCCTCCTCTTCGCGGCGAACCTCTGGGCGCTGCTCCGGCGGGAGCCCCCGCCGCCGCCGGAGGGGCTGAGCGTGGATGTCTTCATCCCGACGTACAACGAGCCGCTCTCCGTGCTCCGCCCCACGATCCTCGCGGCGGTGCAGATGGAGTACCCGCACCGGACGTACGTGCTCGACGACGGGCGCCGGGAGGAGGTGCGGCAGCTCTGCGAGGAGCTCGGCGCCGAGTACCTCACCCGACCGGACAACCTGCACGCGAAGGCGGGGAACATCAATGAGGCGTTGAAGAAGACGAGCGGCGAGGTCATCGCCTTCTTCGATGCGGATCACGCGCCGTTCCCGAACTTCCTCACCCGCTTGCTCGGCTACTTCCGGGATCCGAAAGTCGCGCTCGTCCAGGCGCCGCAGGTGTACTACAACCTCGACTCCTTCCAGCACCAGGAGGTGCGGAGCTCACGGGAGCACACCCCCTGGCACGAGCAGTCGGTCTTCTACGACGTCATCCTGCCGGGGAAGGACCGCTGGAACTCGGTCTTCTGGTGCGGCTCCACGTCCATCATCCGGCGGCGGGCGCTCGAGGAGGTGGGCGGCGTGGATACGCGGACCGTCACCGAGGACATGCACACGACGATGTCGATTCACGCGCGGGGCTGGAAGACCGTCTACCACGACGAGGAGCTCGCCGTCGGGATCGCGCCCGACGACCTCGAGGCGTTCCTCGTGCAGCGTCTGCGTTGGGCGCAGGGGGCGGTGCAGATCCTCCGGTCCGACAACCCCCTCCTGCGCAAGGGGCTCACCTGGCGGCAGCGCATCGCTTACTTCACGAGCGTCGCGTACGTGCTCGAGTACGTGCCGAAGTTCATCTACCTCGTGACGCCGATCGAAGCGCTCCTCCTCGGAGTGCTGCCGATGCACACGACCGGTGAGGAGCTCCTCTGGCACTTCCTCCCCTACTACGCGTCGGGGGTGGTGGCGACGAGGCTCCTCGCCCGCGGCACCCTCCCGTACTGGCCCTCCCACCGCTTCCACTACCTGAAGCTCGGGATCATGCTCCGGGCCCTCTCGGCGCTGATCTGGCCGCGGAAGCTGAAGTTCAAGGTGACGCCGAAGGTCGGGAGCGAACAGTCGCTCTACCTCGAGCTCCGCCACCTGAAGCTGCAGATCGGGCTGGGCGTGGCGTCGCTGGTGGCTGCCGCCTGGGCCATCGCCTGGTGGGCGGCGGGAGCAACCTGGCAGCTGCAGGGGGCCGGCCTCTGGGTGACCGTGGGCTGGGCGGCGTTCAACGCGGCGCTCGCCTTCTCCGCCGTCCGCTGGGCGACGCGGCGGCCGCACCGGCGGGAGATGTACCGGTTCCCGCTCGACGTTCCAGTCGCCGTCGCCGTAGGAGGGGTGGAGGCGATCGGCCGCACCCGGGACCTTTCGGCCGGGGGCCTGGGGTTCTGGCTGCCGCGGCCGGTGGAGCGGGGCGCGAGGGGCGTGGCGACCCTCATCTTGGGGAACGGGGAGCGCCTCCGCCTGCCGTTGGAGGTGCGGGCGGTGCGCGGCGCTGCCGACGGCGGGGTGTTCGTGGGCGCCGAATTCCTCCCGATGGAGAACGAGACCCGGAAGGCGCTGGTCACCTTCCTGTTCCATGAGGTGGCGCCGCGCCACGTGCGACGGGTGCAGGAAGCGCGGGCCGCGGGTGCCTCGGCGTCCGTGCTGGAGCTGCATCGCGGCGTGCGCGGTGCGGCGCGGGCATCGTGACCGGGGCTCTGGCTTCAGTTGCGGGGCCGGGTGCGGCGGCGCGCGTGCTGCAGCCAGCCCGCGACGGCGAGGAGGAGGCCGGTGAGGCCGAGGGCGAGCCCGGCAGCCCCGAGGGTTCGCGTGGTGGTGCGCTCCGCCGTGCGGCCGGGCGAGGGAGGGCCCTCGGGGTGGTCGGCGGCGGTTTCGTCGGCGGATGCGAGGAGGCCGGCGTTGCCGAGGGAGGGAGGCGTGGGGACCATTTCCGGCGGGATGTTGGGCTTCGGCGTGCGGACCGTGATGCGCACGGTCACCGTCTCGCCCGGCTGGACCTCCACGCGGGTCGCTTTGAGCACAAGTGGTGAGGGATGCCAGTCGACGACGAGAGTGACGGCGGTGGGCTCGTTGCCTCCTTCGATGGACTCGACGACGTCGGGAGCGGCAACGAGCGCGACCACGTACGTGGCAGGCGCGTCGACCGCTACGACCGCCTGGCCGAGGTCGTCGAGTTGATGGGCGTAGCGCTGCTCAGCTGTTGAGGAGTCCACTGGTTCCGCCGCGGCGCGGGCGGGTACCAGCAAGACGTACCCCTTCGGGACGGGTGAGGAGGCCTGGTATCCGAGCTCGAGAGCCTCCACCCTCACCCAGCCCGAGGGAGCCTGAGCCTTCGTTGGCTCGCCGGCGGTACCGCGCGCGGCGGCGGTTGCGAGCAGCACCAGAATGGCGAGACGAACTACCGTCGACATGGACCGCCTCCGAATCGTTTAGTTCCTCCCGAGGTGTGAGCGGAGCCAGTTGAGCTCGGACGGGCAGAGCTCGCGCATCGCGGTGCCGCTCCGCATCAGGCAGTTGTCGAGGCCGTCGGCGTCGTCGCCGAGGCCGAGGACGTGGCCGAGCTCGTGCTTCATGGTGAGGTACTCCCATCCCGCTGGCACGCGGGACGGCCAGACGCAGATCTTGTAGTCGGCGTAGTGCGGCCAGATATCGGGGCCGTAGTAAATCCCCACAATTGCCCAAACGTAGCGGCCCTGTGCCAGGTAGTCGCACCGTCCTTGTGGCTGACGGCCCTCTATACCCTTCAGTGCGTCGAGGATGATCTCGTCCTGCGAGCCTGCCGCGACGAAGTGCACGAGAGCTCCCTCCTGCTCGCCGGCGAAGCGGAACGGGTCGAAACTCGAGAAGGCGCCGTTCCAGGACTGCACGGCCTGGTTGTAGGGTGAGGTCCACCGACTGCCGGCGAGTTCACCGAGTCGCTTCACGGGTGTTGTCCAGCCTGCGTGCGGGAGCCAGCTCGAACCGGGGTGCCAGCCCTCCACTTGGGCAGAAGCGCGTTCGGGCGGCCAGAAGGTTGCCACGAGGGAGACCATGAACCCGAAGGCTGAGATGGCAGCCGCAACGAGAGTGAGCGTGCGAGGCATCGTCGTTGCCCCTCTCGGAAGTCCGGCAGAGTGTAGGAATCCAATGCGGCGAGGATCGACGTTGCCTACGGATGGTTTCTCCCCCTGAGGGTCGGGGGTTCTCGCCCACTCTCGGCCTGCTCCCTCCCACGGAGCTCACCCTGGAGCCACCGGCGTGCGAGCTCGGCACAGTCGACGCCGCCGGCGCGCGCGAGCGCGACGAGCCACTCGGACGAGTGGGTGCGCCACCAGCGGGCCAGTTCGCGGCGGTCGCCGGCCCCAGCGAGCATCATGAGGTCGCTGAGCAGCGACCGGACCGTCGCGATGCTGATACCCAGGTCCCTGGCGATCTCGGAATCGGTAAGCCCGTCACACACCCGGGAGAGGACCTCGGCTCGTCGGTAGGTGATCGCGCGCCAGCGGTCGTTTCCGCTGCTGCCCGCCACTGCTCCGCTCCGTTGCGAGTTCCGGAGTACCTTGCCCCAATTCCGAGAGGCTGTCAATCCCCGAACCTGCCTCCCTCGCGTGTCGCTGCCCCGCGCGGGAACCAGCCCGCGCTCTCTGACGCCGACCCTTGGCCGTTCCCAAGCGGCGGTCGGCAAGTTGCGACCCGGAAGGCGCTGGTCACCTTCCTGTTCCATGAGGTGGCGCCGCGCCACGTGCGACGGGTGCAGGAAGCGCGGGCCGCGGGTGCCTCGGCGTCCGTGCTGGAGCTGCATCGCGGCGTGCGCGGTGCGGCGCGGGCATCGTGACCGGGGCTCTGGCTTCAGTTGCGGGGCCGGGTGCGGCGGCGCGCGTGCTGCAGCCAGCCCGCGACGGCGAGGAGGAGGCCGGTGAGGCCGAGGGCGAGCCCGGCAGCCCCGAGGGTTCGCGTGGTGGTGCGCTCCGCCGTGCGGCCGGGCGAGGGAGGGCCCTCGGGGTGGTCGGCGGCGGTTTCGTCGGCGGATGCGAGGAGGCCGGCGTTGCCGAGGGAGGGAGGCGTGGGGACCATTTCCGGCGGGATGTTGGGCTTCGGCGTGCGGACCGTGATGCGCACGGTCACCGTCTCGCCCGGCTGGACCTCCACGCGCTGAGCGGGGACCACGAGCGGCTTGGGAGCCCAGTCCACGAGGACGGTGATCTGGGCCGCTCCCGCATCCTCCCGCTCGAACCCTCCCAGGACCGTGACGAGGTACGCGCCGGGGGCGAGCCCGGTCACGAGGGCGTGGCTTCGCTCGTCGAGCCGGACAGCGTACTTCTCCGTCGCGTCCTGGTAGCTGACGGGCTCGGCCGCGGCAGCGAGCGGGACAACGAGCGCCCACCCGTCCGCAGCCGGGCTTCGATCCGGCTGCCCGGCTTCGATTACGAAGAGCTCGATCGACCTGCTCGGCTGCTCGGCAGCCGCGTGCCCTGCGTCACCGAACGGGAATTTCCTGTCCGCGTCCGCCGCCCCTGCGGCCGTAGCCCGCGCCGCGGCGGTTGCGAGCAGCACCAGAACGGCGAGACGAACTACCGTCGACATGGACCGCCTCCGAATCGCCCGTTCCTCCCGGGCGGGAGCGCGAGGAGATGCGCCGCGGCAGGTAGGCTGCGCAGGAAGCGGGGCGAAGTCAGCCCGACGGTCGCTTTCGCTGCTGCGCGACATCGCTCCGCTCCGTTGTGAGTGGGCCGATACCATAACGCCGCTTCCGAAACCGAGTCAATACCCGAAGAGATCTCGACCGGCAAGGTTTCGCTCGGCGCCGAAACGGCTGCTCGCGCTGCTGGTGCGGGTTGTCAGGTACATTGGAGCCCGAGAGGCAGGAACGGAAGCGAGCGGGCGCCGTTCCAGGCTGGGACGCACAGGGTGAGCATGGCGGGAGGAGAGCACGAACGGTCAGGGACGGCCCTGGCCCGGACGAACGGTTCGCTTGCGCTCGAGGTCGAGGGCGTATCGAAGTTCTTCGGCGGGCGGCGCTGGTGGCCGTTCGGCAACGGCCGGCCGCGCCGCGTCGTCGCCGTGGACCGCGTGAGCTTCACCGTCCCGCGGGGCGAGATCTTCGGCATCCTCGGGCCGAACGGGACCGGCAAGAGCACGCTGATCCGGCTCATCTCCACGCTCCTTCTCCCCGACGAGGGGCGTATCCGGGTCTTCGGCCTCGACGTCGTCCGCGACGAGGCGAAGGTGAAGCGGCACATCAACCGGGTCTCGGTGGAGGCGGCGTTCTTCAAGAAGCTCTCGCCGATGGAGAACCTCATCTACGCTGCGCGGCTGTATGGGCTCGAGGGCGGGTATGCGCGCCGGCAGATCGTTCGCATCCTCGAGAGCCTCGGCATCGAAGGCCGGGCGATCCGGGCGCCGATGGAGGACATGTCCCGCGGCATGCAGCAGAAGGTGGCCATCGCGCGGGCGTTCCTCACGTCACCCACGCTGCTCCTCCTCGATGAGCCGACGACCGGCCTCGACCCGCACTCGAAGCGGGACGTGCAGGAGTTCGTCCTCCGCCTGCGTGAGGAGCACGACACGACGGTCGTCCTCACGACGCACGACATGGTGGAGGCCGAGGAGCTCTGCGACCGGGTGGCGATCTTCGACGCCGGCCGCATCGTGGCCCTCGATGCGCCGGCGCGCTTGAAGGAGGAGGTCTCGCGGCAGCTCGGGCGGCCCGCCACCTTGGAGGACGTGTTCCTCGCGCTGACGGGGAAGCCGCTCGAGCAGCCGGAGGAGGTGTTCGACGAATGAGCCTCGCCCGCATGGAGCTGCGCGCCACGTACGCCTTCGTGGAACGGAACGCGAACCTCATCAAGCGGTACTGGGGCTGGGAGGTCGCCTGGATCGCCTACTCGGTGGCGAACTCCGTCGCCGTCGTACTCATCGCGAAGAGCGCGAACGCTGCCGTGGGGAGGGAGGCGTTCGACGAGGCCGCCGTGGACCGCCTCGTCCTCTTCCTCGCCGTGGGGGCGGTCGTCTGGCACTACATCTCCGTGCTCTTCGGCACCGTCTCGCAGATGGTGGCGTGGGAGCGGTGGGAGGGGACGATCGAGTACACCTTCATGGCACCCGTCCGTCGGCTCACCCAGATGGTGGGGACGGCGATCTTCTCCGTCCTGTACGGGCTCGTGCACACGGCCTGTATCGTGGCGGTCATCGCCCTCGTCTTCGGCCTCGAGCTGCACGGGGCCGACCTGCTCGCCGCGGGCGTGGTGATGCTCGCCGGCAGCCTCAGCCTCATCGGGCTGGGGACGATGGGAGCGGTGCTGCCGCTCCTCTACCCCGAGCGTGGCGAACAGATGGCGTGGGTCGTGCAGGCCGCCCTCGTGCTCGTCTCCGGAGTGTACGCCCTCCCCGAGCAGATGCCCGAGCCGCTCCGGACGCTCTCCGCCTTCAGCCCGGCGACGTACCTCATCCAGGGGATGCGGGACGCGCTCCTCGACGGGGCAGGGCTCGGCACCCTCTGGCCGACGGTCGTGGGCCTCTTCCTGGCAGGACTCCTCCTCATCCCCGCCGGCGTCTGGGTGTTCCGTCAGGGTGAGCGGTACGCGAAGCGAACCGGAAGGCTCAAGCGAAGCGGCTGAACAGCGGACCCATCGTACGCCGCGTCGCCCGCGTACCATGGGTGCGTGGAGGGCGGCGTCATTGGCCACGGCGCGATCGTGCGGGAGCTGCGGATGCTCGCGACGTTGCCGGAGCCCCCGCACGCACTCCTCCTCGCAGGGCCCGAAGGGCTGGGGCGCACGCGGCTGGCGACGGAGTACGCCCTCGCCCTCAACTGCGAGGCAGACGAGCCCGGCGCGCGCCCGTGCCTCGTCTGCCGTTCCTGCCGGCTCATCTCCCAGCACGCGCACCCCGACCTCGCCCTCGTCGCTCCCGGGGACAGCTTCTGCAAGCCGCGCGCGGGGGAGAGCGCCCACGAGCGGCACCCGAACTCCCGCGACATCCGCGTCTGTCAGATCCGGGGGGTAGCGGAGCTCATCGCTCGCTACCCGGTGGAGGCGCGCTTCCGCGTCGTGCTCATCGAGCCGGCGGAGCGGCTGAACCGCGAGTCTCAGGCGGCCCTCCTGAAGACGCTCGAGGAGCCACCGCCCCACACGGCGTTCGTGCTCGTCTCCGCCGCGCCGGAGGCGATCGCCGAGACGATCCGCAGCCGCTGCCGGCGCATCGACGTCCGTCCGGTGCCTACGGCGGAGCTCGTCGCCGGACTCCTCGAACGAGGGGCCGACGAAGCGACCGCTCGGGCCATCGCCCGCGCGGCCCGCGGCCGCCCGGCTCGCGCCCTGCGCATCCTCGAACAGCCGGACCTCCTCGGGGATGCCGACCGGCTCCTCGAGCGCTGCCGCGCGGTGGCTGCGGCGGCGGCCTCGGAGCGGCTGGCGTACGCCGGCGAGCTGGCCGAACGGTACCGCCGCGACCGCACCCTCGTCGCCGGCGAGCTCGACGCGTGGGAGGCGTTCTGGGAGACGCGGCTCCGCGAGGCCGCCGGACGGGAGCGGGAGGCGGCGCGGGCAGCAGTCACCGCCCTGCGGGCGATCGCCCAGACCCGACGCGACCTCCTCACGAACGTCCAGCCCCGGCTCGCCTTCGATCTCATGCTCCTGCGCTTCCCCCGGGTTACACTGGGCTCGAGTCAGGAGGTTTCCACCCGAATCGATGACTGAGCCGTTGCGCACCGTTGTCGGCGTGCGCTTCCGCAACGCCGGCAGGATCTTCTACTTCGACGCGGCAGGTCTCCAGGTCGAGGTCGGCGAGTACGTCGTCGTCGCGACTGCGCGGGGGCCGGAGCTCGCGCGCGTCGTCATCGCCCCGGACCAGATCGTCGTCAACGAGCTCGGCGAGGAGGCGAACCAGCCCGTCCTCCGCCTCGCGACGGAAGAGGATCTCCTCCGCGCGGAGGAGCTCCACCGTCGCGCCGAGGAGGTGGTCCGGCAGGCGCGGGAGCTCGCCGAAGAGGTCGGCTTCGAAGGCCACGTCGACGCGGCCGAGTTCACCCTCGACGGGTCGCGGCTGACGATCTCCTACTCGAGCGAAGGCCGCGTCGACCACCGGGAGTTCGCCCGGGCGGCGGCGGAGCGGTTCGGGGCGCGCGTCGAACTGAGGCAGCTCGGCGCGCGTGACCGGGCGAAGATCGTCGGCGGCTACGGGATCTGCGGGCGGGAGCTCTGCTGCGCGAGCTGGCTGGCCACGTTCCCGTCCATCTCCATCCGCATGGCGAAGAACCAGGAGCTCCCGCTCGCGCCGGAGAAGATCAGCGGCCTGTGCGGCCGGCTCCTCTGCTGCCTCTCGTACGAGGACGAAACGTACCAGGAGATGCGGAAGTCCCTCCCGAAGGTCGGGCAGCGCTGCAGTACGCCGACGGGCGAAGCGAAGGTCGTCGCCGTGAACGTCCTGAAGCGGGAGGTGACCCTCTCCATCCATGGCGAGACGGTCACCGTCGGCGACAAGGACCTCGGGCTCGTCGTGCGCTGGGACCCGAGCAGCAAGTCCGCTCCTCCACCCCCTCCGCTCACGCCGGAGGAAGCGGTGGCCCAAGGGCTCATCTCCTCGCCGGAGGAGTACCCCCGTTGGGGCGAGGCGCGCCGCGCGGCCGCCCTCGAGGGGCTCGGTCGTCTGCCGCGCCCCTCCGTGCGTGCGGCGGTCATCGAGGAGCCGCCGGCCTTCGAACCCTCCCCCGAGGCGCTCGCGGCCTTGAAGAAGGAAGAGCGACCGCGGCAGCGGCGGTTCGTGCGCCAGGGGGATGGGGAGCGGCCCGCCGGCGAGCAGGGACCGCAAGGGCAGGCGGCGGGCGAGAAGCGGGGTCGGCGGCGCGGCGGGCGGCGCCGGCGCCGGAAGAAGTAGGACCGTAACGCTCCTGCTTCGTCAACGTGACGTCAAGAATTCACCCTTCTCGCACGATCCTGCCGAACGGGCCTTCCTCCTGAGCGGCCGCGGGCCTACAGTTCCCGGCAGGATGTCGAGCGGCACGAAGGAGCCCCCGGTCGTCTGCGCGTGGTGCGGGAAAGTCGTGCGAACCGGCGTCGGACCGGCGTCGCACGGCATCTGCCGCAGCTGCGAGGAGCGGGTCACGAATCAGTCTTCTTGATGGCGACGCTCGAGCCGGCGAGCGGCGACCCACGCCCCCCAGACCACGATGCCGCCTCCCACGGCATCGAGGATGAAGTGGTTGCCGGTGGCGAGGATGGCCCAGGTCATCGCCACGAGCAGGAAGACCCCGAACGCCCGCGCGGCGGGGTTCCGTGAGTACGCCCAGATCGCGATGGTCACGAGCAGCATCCACCCGAAGTGGAACGACGGCATGGCGGCGTAGTCGTTCCGGAAGAACCACGGCTGGTCGTAGGAGACCACCGAGTCGGGACCGAAGACGGTGTCGCGGATGTCGACGTCGTACCCGAGGACCGGGAGGAGGCGCGGCGGGGCGGCGGGGAAGAGGTAGTAGCAGAGCAGGCCGACCGGCATCGTCAGGTAGAGCGCGTTCCGGACGGTGAAGAAGGCTCGCCGATCCTTCAGCCAGAGCCACACGCCGACGCCGATGAGAGCCGGGAAGTGCAGGTAGGCGTAGACGAAGTTCGCGAACTCCGTCACGACCTTCCCGCGGAGGGTCCACTCCTGGATCGCCGGCTCCCACCAGATCCCCAACACGCGCTGCGCCTCGAGGATGCCGGCGCCGAACCTCGCGGCGAACTCGACCCGGTCGGGCACGAGCCCGCGGGCGACGAAGTACGCAGTGACCACGAGGGCGGTAAGGCCGAAGTCACGGGCGAAGAGCCGGACCGCCGGCGGAACCCGCGCCACGAGCGGGAGTCGCTGCTCCCGTTCCCGCTGCCTCGCCCTCGCGAGCGGCTCCGCGGCCTCGCCCGTCCCGTCGGCCATGGCGGCGCTCCTCAGCTGGCTTCGGCGTCAGCCTCGTCCTAGGATAAGGGCCGCCGGAGCAGTCGCGAGAACGGGGGTCGAACGTGGACGAACAGGCGAAGAAGACGGCGCTCAGGATGATCCCGTACGGCTTGTACGTGCTGGGGGTCGGACGAGGGGACCGGAGCACCGTCTCGACGGTGAACTGGCTCACGCAGGCGTCCTTCCAGCCGCCGCTGGTCGTCGTGGGGGTGAAGAAGGACACGATGACGTACGACCTGCTCAAGGAGCATGGCGCATTCGCGGTGAGCGTCCTCGGTACGGGGCAGAAGGACGTCGCGTTCGCGTTCTTCCGGCATGTGGAGCCGGCAGGCGGGAAGTTCGGGGAGTACGAGTACGAAACGGCACTCACCGGCGCGCCGATCCTGAAGGCCGCCCCAGCATGGTTCGAGTGCCGTGTCACCGATACCATCGAGCGCGGCGACCACGCCATCGTCGTGGGCGAGGTGGTGGAGGCGGGGGTGAGGCAGGAGACAAAGGCGCTCACCATGGAGGAGTGCGGCGTCACGTACGGCGGGTAGGGCGCCTTTGCCTTGCCCGGCCCTTTCCCCGGTGGTAGGTTTGTGGCTGGAATCACAACCCCGTCAGGCGCGGGCCGGAGTCCGTTCGCGGGTGGCCATGGCGGCTGCAGCCCCGGTTCGGTCTCCGGCTTGTCGGGTGAGGGCAAGGCATGAGCTTCTACGACCAGTGGTCGGCGATCCTCATCGGCACCGTGGTCGGCTTCTTCCTGGTCTTCGCCGCGCTGGTCGGCGCGAAGCTCCTGGCTCCGTACGCGCGGGAGCGTGCGAAGGAAGTCTCGTACGAGTGCGGGATGCTGCCGCTCGGTCGCAACTGGGCCCAGGTGCACGTCCGCTACTACATCATCGCCATCCTCTTTCTGCTCTTCGACGTGGAGGCGGTGTTCATCTTCCCCTGGGCCGTTACGTTCCTCGGGCTGCCGGAGTTCGTCTTCTACCAGATGGTGTTCTTCATCGTCGTGCTTGGGCTCGGGCTGCTGTATGCGTGGAGAAGGGGGGTGCTGGAGTGGCGATGAGCGAAGAGGCACCGAAGCGCCGGCCGCCGTACGTGCCCGACTACGGCGCGGAGCCGGAGCGGCTCCGCCCGGTGGAGCTGCCGCAGACGCGCGCGGCCTACCGAATCGTTCTTCCCGGAGTGATCCAGGCGCCTGTCGACACGATCCTGGCCATGAGCCGGAAGAGCTCGCTCTGGCCGCTCACCTTCGGACTCGCGTGCTGCGCCATCGAGATGATCGGCACCTTCATGTCCAACCACGACCTCGACCGGTTCGGGGTCGTGCCCTGGCCGAGCCCGCGCCAGGCGGACGTGATGATCGTCTCCGGCACGGTCACGAAGAAGATGGCGCCCGCCATCAAGCTGCTCTACGAGCAGATGCCGAACCCGAAGTACGTCATCTCGATGGGTGCCTGCGCCACGAACGGCGGCCCCTACACCCAGTACGACCGCGTGCTGCAGGGTGTGGACAAGATCATCCCCGTGGACGTGTACGTACCCGGCTGCCCGCCGCGGCCGGAGGCGCTGCTCGAGGGGTTCCTCAAGCTGCAGGAGAAGATCATGGAGGACCGGAGGGCCGTCGGATGACCTCCGTGCCCCGCAGTTGGACGCCTGCCCGGCAGGAGCCGCGTCAGGGGCTGGCGGAGAAGATCCGCCGGGCTGTCCCGAACAACATCCCGCTCGAGTTCGGTGAGACGAAGACGGACGTCGACGTGCGGGTCAAGCCCGAGCACCTGCTCGAGGTCGTGCGGGTGCTGAAGGAGCACCGTGACCTCGCATTCGACTTCCTCCGCAACATGGCGGGCGTCGACATGCAGGAGCAGGGGCTGCACCTGAAGATCCATCTGTACTCGTTCAAGCACAACCACTCCGTGCAGATCACCGTCGAGTGCCCGCCCGAGGAGGACCATCCCCACGTGCCGTCGCTGACGAGCCTGTACCGCGCCGCGGACTGGCACGAGCGGGAGGCGGCCGAGATGTTCGGCTTCGTTTTCGATGGGCATCCGAACCTCAAGAACCTCCTCCTGGAAGAGGACCTGCACATCCACCCGCTCCTGAAGGCGCACCCGCTGCAGGAGCCGGAGATCCTCCAGGGGATCGAGGAAGGACCGCCGGGGTTTCCGTTCTGATGACGATCTGGCCGGAAGAAGCAATCGTCGGGAAGCGGGAGACGGAGTTCGAGTTCGACACCGTCGACATGACCGTGAACGTGGGGCCGCAACACCCCGCGACGCACGGGGTCTTCCGCATGCTGCTCACCGTCGACGGCGAGGTGGTGGTGGATTGCGAGCCGTACATCGGCTACCTCCACCGCGGGCTCGAGAAGCTGAGCGAAAACGCGGACTACCGGCAGGCGATGGGCTGGTGGGACCGCACCGACTACCTCGCGGGGCTGAACTGCGAGGGGGCCTGGTGCATGGCGGTGGAGAAGCTGGCGGGCATCGAAGTGCCGGAGCGCGCCGAGTACATCCGCGTCATCATGATGGAGCTCTCCCGGATCAACTCCCACTTCATGTTCTTCGGCGCCTTCGGCGCGGACGTGGGGTCTTTCGGGACGAGCTTCACGTACGCCTGGCGGGAGCGGGAGCGGATCTACGACCTCTTCGAGG